>Ga0209541_10001366_pt1 | contig 48648 bp, 54 predicted proteins | sample RifCSPlowO2_01_FD_184027 | JGI IMG/M metagenome (GOLD analysis project Ga0209541, IMG submission 184027) | Groundwater microbial communities from Rifle, Colorado - Rifle CSP2_plank lowO2_0.1 (SPAdes) (version 2) | ecosystem: Environmental > Aquatic > Deep subsurface > Groundwater | place... | reverse complement strand
GCGAGGGTACCTGTGATTATTGTCTTATACAATCACAATCATCTCAAATCTCGAGATGAAGGCGAGGAACCATGATCAAAAAAGTGATGGGGCGAGAGCGGGAATGAGTGAGGGGTGTTGATTTGCTTTTGAGGGAAGTGTGGTAAAATAAATATAGAATGTCCACTAAGATCATCAATGTTCTGAGGGATGATAAGCTGGAAGATATCCTCGATATTTTTAGAGCAACTTCTGCCGAAGAGGTGGTTTTAGTTTTGCCCAAAAAAACCAGAGCTTTTTTGGGAGAAGACGGCTTTGCTACACTGGCCAGTGAATCCGAAGATTTGGGAAAAACTGTTCTAGTTTTAAGCGAAAGTTCCGAAATCAATTCTTTTGCGGAAAAATATAATTTTGGAATTTTAGCCAGCCAAAAAGATGAACCCGACGATGAATCAGGAGTAGTTCCAGATACGGAAATAGCCGACGATACACAGGATATAAGAATTATGGATGAAGATCCGGAGGAAGAGCCGATGGAAGATGATCTCAAAGAAGATGATGAGCAAACAGCCGAAGAAACTTCTACCGACTTTGAAGCTGAGGCAGTTTTAACCGCAGCGCCCATATCGCCTAGGGCAATGAATGATATTCTCGGATCCAACCCAGACGGTTCAGTAAATGTAAAAATAAGTAAAAAATCAGAACGGCCGATCGGTGTTGATGTAAAAAGATCTAATCCAAAACGTTTTGTTAGTCCAGAGAGAACACCTCTAGATGAGATACAGGGTGTTTGGCAAAGAACCGATTTTCCTAAAATAGTTCGTTCTTCTGTTCCTCGTTTTAAATTCAACTTTGTTTTCATAGGGTCACTGATCTCAAGATTATCTAAAAAGTCCTTATATTTTTATGGTTTGATTGTAATTGTTATTTTTGGTTTTGTTATGTACGTTTCTCTAGGAAAGGCAGAAATTATTGTAAGACCAGTCGCCCATCCTCTCAACTTTAATATAAACGTTGCGGCTTCAGACGAGTTTTTAGAAGTAAGCCAGCAGTTTAAAAAAATTCCCGGCCAACTTTTTTCAGTTGAAAAAAAAATAGAAGAAAATTTTTCAACAACTGGAGAAAAAGATGTTGTCCAAAAGGCCAGAGGCAAGATTACTGTTTTTAATGAATACGGAACAACTACTCAGGTCTTGATAGCGACAACAAGATTTGAATCTGATGGCGGTCTTATTTTCAGAACCCTCAAGACTATCACCGTCCCAGGTACAATAGTAAAAAATGGAAAAATAATTCCGGGCAGTATCGAAGTTGAGGTTATTGCTGATAAAGCCGGTGAGCTGTACAATATAGGTTCTGGTAAATTTACTATTACGGCTTTTAAGGAAAAGGGCGATATGGATAGGTACGGTAAATTTTATGGTCAATCCAATGAATCCATGAGGGGTGGTATTGTCGGCAAGGCAAAAGTGGTCACAGAAGAAGATTATCTTAACGCAAAAAATAAAGTCGAAGAAAGAATAGTAGCGGAAGCTCAACAAGAATTGAAAGCTCAGGCTTCAGGACTAAAAGTATTGGAATCTCTGTTGCCTGTTGTAAACAGTATAGCGCCCTCAGCTCAAATAGATGAGGCTACCGATTCTTTTACTGTATCAGGTGCTGCCACACTTCGTACGGTTGGATTTAAGGAATCAGATCTGAATAATTTATTGGTTCAGTATGTTCAGAGTATTAACGATGTTTCGGTTTTTCCAGATAAACTTAATCTAAAATTTGAAGATGTTAAATTTGATAACGAGGCCAAGGTTCTTAAATTTAATATTACAGTCGAAGGCTTAGCTTACAGTAAGATTGGACAAGAGAAAGTAATAGCCGATCTAATGGGTAAGAATGAAAATGAAATCAGAGATTATATAAAAGGCGTTGAGGGCATTTCTTCAGCTAGAGTTGTTCTAACTCCTTTCTGGGTTTGGAGAGTGCCGAAAGATCTAGGCCGGATCGAGATTAAGTTTGAATATTAGGATTTATACGCTTGAGCTATTAAGCCCAATATTTGACATTTAAACTGCTTTTTGCTAACATAGAGAAGCTTAAATAGTCCTATGTAAAAAGTAAGGCGAGCCGTGATTTTTAAACGGTATGTGGATCAACTCCCGCCTTTAAAACATCGAGGTGATCTACGGGTTTATTTTTGTTGATCCCGTTAGAGATAACCCCTGCCCGCCGGCAGGCAGGCTAGCGGGTTTGCAAATAAAGGTTATAAATTAAATAGTAACTGATAGCGCTTGCCACCATGTAGTGGTAGTGGGTGCTTGCGCTATCTCTAACGGGATTGAATCAAGAAAAAGAAAAAGTTACTGGCGTTGTTACTGAAGCTCTCCCCGATACTAATTTTCGTATCCAGCTTGATGATGGACGTAATGTTTTATGTTATCTTGCCGGAAAAATGAGAATGAATTATATAAAGGTAATGTTGGGAGACAAGGTATCACTAGAATTGAGTCCAGACGGGAAGAGGGGAAGAATAATCAGAAGATTATAAAATGAATCCCGTACGAAGTCTCGCTTGTCCGCCCTGGGCGGACGAGTCCAGAGGACCTCGGCGGGGCTACTTCGTACGGGATGAAAGTACGCGCATCTGTTAAAAAAATGTGTAATTTTTGTAAATTAGTTAGGCGAAAAGGTCGCCTCTATTGTTTGTGCAAAAATCCGAAACATAAACAACGACAAGGATAAAATATTATGCCACGCATACTAGGTATCACAATTCCGGATAATAAAAAGATAGCTTACTCGCTCACCTATATATATGGGGTCGGTTTTCCTGCGAGTAAGGTTATTTTGCGATCAGCTAATGTAAATCCTGATAAGAAAGCAAAAGATCTTACCGACGAAGAGTTAAATAAAATACAAAAACTTATCGAAAAAAATTACAAAGTCGAGGGAGATCTTCGAAGAGATGTCGGTCAGAATATTAAAAGACTAAAAGAAATAGGCACTTGGCGGGGATTACGACATGCTAGACGTTTACCCATTCATGGCCGATCCAAAACGAATTCAAGAACAATCAGAGGCAATGTGAGAAAAACCATGGGTTCGGGTAGAAAAACTTCCAACGAAAAAACATAAGCAGTTGTCCAAGAGGACGAGTGTTCCGCCGGCTGGCAGACACGACGTCCGATTGGTAACAAATGCTAGCTTCGTTGAGAAAATGTGTCATGGGTAAAAAAAGAATCATAACAACTCAAGGAGATGCGGTTAATACTACTGACCAGTCGGCGGTTTCAGCTGCGAAAAAGACGATTAAAAAGCAGGTTCTAAATGGTGTTGCCTACATACGTGTTTCGTATAATAATACTCTGGTTACAGTAACAGATTCGAAGGGAGAGGTTATATCGTGGTCATCAGCTGGTAAGCTTGGATTCAAGGGGACCAAGAAATCAACGCCATATGCAGCTAATTTAGTAGCCAAAGATTGTGTTGAGCGGGCTAAAAAATACAACCTGACTAATATAAAAATAGTAGTTAAAGGAGTCGGTCCGGGACGAGAGTCGGCAATAAGAGGTCTTACCTCAACAGGGTTGAATGTAATTTCGATTATGGATTCGACTCCAATAGCCCACAATGGGGTAAGGAGAAAGAAACCGAGGAGGATTTAAGCAGTTGTCCAAGAGGACTAGTGTTCCGCCGGCTGGCAGACACGAAGTCCGATGGGTGACGATTTTCTAACAACTCAGCGTCGCAGCAACTGCTAGCTTCGTTGAGAAAATGTGTCATGGCACGTTATACAGGTCCAAAAGAAAAAATAGAGCGTCGGATAGGAGAAAGGCTTTTTCTAAAAGGCGAGCGTTCGTATTCTCAGAAATCAGCCATGATTCGAAAGCCATATCCGCCGGGATTGCATGGCAGAAAAAGAGCCGGAAAACTTTCTGAATATGGACTTCAGCTCAAGTCTAAACAAAAAGTCAAGAATATTTACCGTTTACTTGAAAAACAGTTCAAGAACTATATAAAAGCATCTACTCTTTCAAAAACTGATTCTTCAGAGATGATATTAAACAAATTGGAGCACCGTCTGGATAATGTTGTTTTTAGAAGTGGTTTTGCTCAATCTCGTGATCAAGCCAGACAAATTGTAAATCATGGTCACATCACCGTAAATGGAAAAAAGGTCGGTATACCATCATTCGAAGTTTCTATTGGTGACGAAATAGGAGTTCGAGAAGCAAGTAGGAAGTCTCCTTATTTTTCAAACCTGATGCCGCAATGGCTTAAAGGATACGAAGCACCGAGCTGGATCGAGTTGAATAAAGAAAAGACTATTTCAAAGATGAAGGGTCATCCAATTTTATCTGAAAGCGGACTTAAGATAGATGATTTGCAATCAATAATCGAATTTTATTCACGCTAATAAGCTAAAAGCTTAATAACTAAGGACTAAAGCTTTAGACCTTAGACTTTGAGCCTTGAGCTGAAAAAAGTGAGCTTACAACTACCAGAACAAATAAAGGTCGTCGCAAAAGAAGACAACAAAGCGGTTTTTGAAATACTGCCGTTATTACCTGGATACGGACCAACTATCGCAAATCCGTTGCGAAGAGTTTTGCTTTCTTCTCTTACTGGGGCCGCCATTACTTCTATAAAGATTAAAGGAGTTGAGCATGAATTTTCAACTATTCCAGGAGTTCTCGAGGATACTATCGAGATAATTTTAAATGTTAAGAAGTTAAGATTTAAATTGCATGGTGATGGTCCGGTCAAAATAACTTTAGATGCTAGCGGTGAGAAGAAATTGACCGGAAAAGATATTAAACTTACCTCTGATGTTGAGCTTATCAATGACGATCAACATATTGCTACCTTAACCGAGAAGAAAAGTTCTTTTAATCTGGAACTTGAAATTGAAAAAGGAGTCGGTTATGTTTCTGTAGAACAAAGGAGAAAAGAGAAACTTCCAATTGGAGTGATTGCTATTGATGCAATATTCTCTCCGGTTAAAATGGTAAATTTTTCTGTTGAGAATATTCGTGTTGGGGAAAGAATCGATTACAACAAGGTAGTTATGGAAGTAGAGACTGATGGCTCCATTCAGCCAGAGAAGGCCATGAAAGATGCGGCAGATATTCTAGTTGATCACTTTAGGGTAGTTTCTGAGATTCAAGTTCCAGAAGCCAAAGAACCCAAATCGGCTAAGAAAAAAGAAGCTAAAGAGGCAAAAACAAAGAAGAAAGCAAAATAACTATGCGAAGAGGAAATCACAGAAAATTTGCCAGAGAGAGAAATCAAAGGAGAGCGCTTTACAAAGCGTTAGCTACGGCATTGATAGAACATGGTAAGGTTAAAACTACAGTGGCTAAGGCAAAATCCCTTTCTCAATATACGGATAAGCTTGTGACTAAAGCTAAAAAGGGAGACATTGCCGCAAGGCGACAGGTTAGGCAGAATCTAGGCGAGAAAGCCACTCACAAGTTATTTGTCGATATCGGTCCTAAATTTAAAGAACGAAACGGCGGATATACTAAAGTTTTAAAATTAGGCAGGCGAATAAGCGATGGAGCCGAAATGGCTCAAATCGAATTTATATAATGCGTTACGAATTAGATGCAACAAATCAATCATTGGGACGTCTAGCAAGTAAGATTGCTATCATTTTACGCGAGAAAAACCTTCCTTCCTATACCCCTAATAAACTGCCTACCAGCCAGGTGATTGTTAAGAATTTAAAAAATGCTAAATTTACTGGGAACAAATTAAATAAAAAAAAATATTACCATTATTCCGGTTATCATAGCGGTATAAAGGCCAGAGGACTTTCTGAATTATGGGAAAAAAAGCCGGAAGAAGTTTTGCGGAAGATGGTATATTTGATGTTGCCGGTCAATAGGACAAGGGACAAAATAATTAGGAATTTGAAATTTAATTACAATGACAACTAAAGTTGTAGTAAAACCAAAAAAAGTTAAAAAAGAGGCTAAGCCAAAAAAGGAGCTGGTTTTAAAGGTGGAACCGGAGATTGTCGAAAGCGTGGCTGAAGAAGTTACAGAAGAAAAGATTTTAAAGAAAGAAAAATACTTTCAGACGGTCGGACGAAGGAAGGAATCTGTCGCTATTATTCGTTTGTTTACTAGAAAATCTACCGATACCGTTGAGGATGATAATGCTTTGGTCAGAGTAAATGACAAAGATTATCGTGACTATTTTTCTGATAAGTTTTTGCAGTCGATTGTTGAGTCGCCATTAAGAAAATTAAAATCCCTCAATCGTTTTAAAGCCACTGTTCTTGTCCGTGGCGGGGGATTATCTGGTCAAGCGGATGCCATTAAGCACGGTCTTGCTAGAGCATTAGTTGAGTTTGATCAGAACTTCCGAAAGAAACTCAAGAAGGCTAAATTCCTTACCCGCGATCCTCGAGTCAAAGAACGACGCAAATACGGTCTCAAGAAAGCAAGAAAGGCCCCAGCTTGGAGTAAACGATAATTTTAGAAAATAGCCTTAATCGGGCTGTTTTCTTTCCGCTCTCGCCTCACTTCCTCCCCATTTTATTATTCTTATTTTTGTCGTAAAAGTTTAGCGACTATAACTCGATTATATTAACTCCGCCACGTTTATCTATTTCAATGACTTGATAAATCGAATAGGGACGGTTTTTGGAATCGAAGCGTTCAAGTTCAAGAACGAGGTGATCTTCGCCTCTAAACCAGATTGCGTTTTGAATTGTTGTTGAAAATCGGGTAATTAATTCTTTATCTCCTTTTTTATGAAATGGCTGATAGTTCTGGTCTGTTAACCATAAAACCCAGAGCTCGTTTGATGTCCACCAAGCAAGTTTGTTCTCATTTTCAGAAAGTTGGAATCCTTTCGCATTTTTGATAACTTCGGCCGAAATCTGTTCCATGCTTTTACTGGATATTTTTGGTGATTCAAATTCTTTGAATAGTAGGCTTACTTCCTCAAATAGTTTTTGCTCTTCTGCCCCTTCTTCGGGTAAAATCAATATGTTTGGAAAATCAACGACAAATCCTTCCTCGACTAGGGCTGTTTTTTGCCAGGTTGAGTAACCATCCTTTTGAATATTGACGCGATATTTTTCTGGCAGAAGCTGATCCATACTGTAAGCATTATTAAAAAAAGAAGTGTTTCCTTGAAGCTCATCATTTAGGAAAATTTTTGTACTTTCGTTTACTTTTAAAGATATTGCGCCTGTTCTTAAAAACCTGTTTTCAGAAAAACTATATTTATATCCTTGGGCGTATAGAATAATTACTCCACTCAACAATAAAAAAACTGCTACTGCAGAATAGAATAGCCATCGCTTTGTCCGTTTAGTCATAGTCTATATTTTACCACATATTTACAATATTTACTAGGTTTTATATATTAGTATATTGGTTTAAACTTTATATGCTTATCATAACTCTATGACAAAATTTGTTATAAATGGAGGTAAAAAGTTAAGCGGAACGATCGAAGTCAGAGGAGCTAAGAACGCCGCTCTTAAATTATTTGCAGCCTCTTTGCTTACAAAGAAACCAGTTAAACTAATCAACGTTCCTGAAGTTGAAGATGTTAGCCGAATGTCCGAACTTTTAAGAAATTTAGGGGCTAAAGTTGATCATATTCGGAATGGCGAATATCGAATAGTTGCTGATAATATAAATTCAACTTCTATCAATCCGGAGATAGCCAAAAAATTGCGGGCTTCAATTGTTCTGGCTGGACCATTGTTAGCCAGAATGGGTAAAGTCGTTTTTCCTCATCCTGGGGGTTGTGTTATTGGGGAAAGGCCAATCGATGTTTTTATTGACGGATTTATGGCTATGGGAGCGAAGTTAAATAGTGGGGATGGTATTTATGAAATTTCAGCTAAGAAATTGAAAGGGAGTAGGTTCGTCTTCCATAATGTGAGTGTTACCGGGACTGAGACAATGATGATGACAGCCGTTTTAGCTAAAGGAATTACTATACTAAAAAATTGTGCCTGCGAGCCGGAGATAGAAAGCTTAGCTGATTTTTTGAATCTTTGCGGAGCAAAAATAAAAGGAGCCGGAACTCATACTATTATTGTGAGTGGCGTTTCTCGCTTAAAGGGCGGAATGTGTAGAGTTATACCTGATCGGATAGAAGCCGGTAGCTTCGCTTTGTTAGCCGCGGCCTCGGGTAGTAGTATAAAAATTAAAAACTGTGATCCGAGCCATCTCGATTCTTTGCTTAATTTTTTTAAAAAAGCTGGAGTTAATTTAAAAACCAGTTCCGATAGCATGGAGCTTAATCCTTCAGATAAGATTCAGGCCTTTGGAATAAAAACCAGGGAGTATCCTGGTTTCCCGACCGATTTACAAGCACCATTATGTGTGTTATTAACACAGTCAGAGGGACAAGCTCTCGTTCACGAGACAATCTATGAGGGAAGGTTGGCATGGACAGAAGAATTAAAAAGAATGGGAGCCGATATTTTAAATTTGGATCCTCACCGAGTTGAGATAAGGGGGCCGACAAAATTAAGAGGACGCGAGATAGAAAGTCCAGACCTCCGAGCTGGCATGGCCTATGTTATTGCTGCACTATGCGCCGAAGGCGAATCGATAATAAATAATGTTTATCAAATAGACAGGGGATATGAGAAGATAGAAGAACGGTTACAGAAAATAGGAGCAGATATAAAAAGAATATGAGTAAGATTGGTATAGATTTGGGCACAACTAACACCGTCGTTTTTATCCCTAAGAAAGGGATTGTTATTAACGAGCCATCAGTGGTGGCGATTTCAGTTTTAGATAATCAGCTTTTAGCCGTCGGTAATCTAGCGAAAGAAATGATAGGTCGGACACCTGATAGTATAGTTGTTCATCGTCCCTTGGTTGATGGCGCTATAGCCGATTATCGTATTACCGGAGCGATGCTCAAGTATTTTATTAAAAAAGCTATTGGGGTTATGAGTTTTGTTAAGCCAGAAGTCCTTATTTCTGTTCCAGCCGGTATTACTTCAACTGAAAAAAGAGCGGTGATAGAGGCAACTTTAAATGCCGGAGCAAGAGCGGTCTATCTAGTTAAAGAGCCGGTTTTAGCGGCTATTGGCGCAAAAATTCCTATCAATAATCCTTCCGGGAACATGATCTTAAACATAGGAGGAGGCACAACCGAATTAGCCGTAATTTCTCTCGGCGGTATTGTTAGCTGGAATTCAGTAAGGATAGGCGGAAATAAACTTGATCTGGCCATCGTCGATTATATTAAAAAGAAACACGAATTAGCTATTGGTGAAAGAACTGCCGAACTTATTAAAATTTCTATCGGGTCTGCCATTAAACAGCCGGAAGAAGAAAAGATAAATATAAAAGGGCGTGATTTAGCATCTGGTTATCCGCAGACTATTGAGATAAGTTCCAATGAAATTACTGAAGCATTGTCGGAACATTTAAGAGAAATTGTTCAGATAGTTAAAAATGTTCTAGAGGTAACTCCTCCGGAACTTTGTGCTGATATTATCGACAAAGGAATTACTATTTCTGGTGGCGGAGCGTTACTCAAAAATATTGCTACCCTAATTACTCGGGTTACCGGCGTCCCGGCTCATGTCGCCGATGATCCGCTCTTCTGTGTTGCTAGGGGAACGGGTATTGTGCTCGAGAATCTGGATGTGTATAAAAAGAATGTTGTGGCAAAGCGGTGATGGGTTTTCTTTTTCTTCATCCGACTCGCCGCATCAACAAATCCTACGATATTTATTCATTTTCTTGAATAAAAACTGAGCCTCGTCGTAGAACCTCCCCTCTATTTTGTGTTCAATAAGAAAATATCATAAATATCCCTGCCCGCCGGCAGGCAGGTTGAATTTGTCCGCCTCCACCAGTTGGTGGATGGCGGATGAAGTAGCTTAAAGGATTCAGAAAATTCAAATCCATCACCGCTTTTTAGGTGTTAATTGAAATAAAAAAAGCACCGAGGTTAGTCGGTGCAGAGGACGGAGATCCTAAAACTTAAAAAAGTTAAGGATGGCGTCGAAATTGGCCTTGCTCAAATTGACTAATGTTACACAGAATAAAGCTCCAAATGCACCGAACCACTGATGGGAACTAAGTACGGTGTGGTCTATTAAAGTACTCATAATTGCGGTGATAACGGTAGAAAAACCAATTGTTATCTGTATAATGGGCATTTTATCTGGAACTACGCGCCAAGCGTAAAGCATGAGCATGAAACCTAAAGAAGAAAGTCCTAGAAACATGGAATAACCAAGTGAGATCTTTGTAATTTTCTGAAAGTCGCCTCTATATGCTATAGACAAAACAATGCACATGAAAAACATGATCATTCCGTCTATAATGAAATTTATCTTTTCTCCATGTATCTGTCCGGCCCTGTTACCAAAAATAGGGTATATACCGAATAGAACAGTAGCTACAATAGTGGCAAGGAACCAATTCATACCTTCTCCAGGTTAAAGAACTCTGACTTGATTATACTTTAACACCATATCAAGTCTTAGTCAACTTTTTCGTCTAAGCGACTTGTCCTGAATTCTGTTGAAGGAAGTCGAAGGATTGTGTTGAAATAAAAAAGCCAGGCAGTATAAGTTGCAGTTGCCTTCGGCACTAGCCGCAAAGCGGTTTCTGTAACCTTCACTATCTGGAAGCACCGGGGAGCGGTGTACGGAGTGTTAATTAGTGATGAAAAATACCTCTTTTAAGGCTAATTCGAGAGCTTTCCGCGAGTCTCTTTCGTCTAGCTTGGCTTTAAGAAGAATCGTAGTTAAGTCTTCAGATAGACCCTCTATCCTATATGGGTGAATCTTTTTTTGGGTGTTCTTGTCTAAATTGTCAATAAAACTCGAGTTACGTCCCAATCGTTCATCGACCATTGTTATATTCCCCCTCGTTCGTATTTAAATATATAATCATATTAATTTTATAAAGTCAAGAGTTTGAATGTAAATAAACATGCTATTTTATTTAGGCGTAGCCCTGTTACTTTTTTGTCATTTGACGAGTCGAATCGAGTGGATGAAGAGTGATTGGATTGTATCCAATAATCATAGGTCGAGGCAAGCGAGGGTACCTGTGATTATTGTCTTATACAATCACAATCATCTCAAATCTCGAGATGAAGGCGAGGAACCATGATCAAAAAAGTGATGGGGCGAGAGCTTAAATAAAATGAAAATAGCTCTAGTCCATGACTGGTTAGTGAATCTAAGCGGTGCAGAGCGTGTTCTTTTTGAATTGCATAAAATGTTTCCCGAGGCACCAATATATACCCTTTTTGAGAATAAAAAATTCACTAAGCAATATTTACCAGATGCTGAGATCCGACCGAGTTTTCTCCAGAAAATTCCCGGGGTAGTCAGGAATTATAAATACTTCTTTTTTCTTATGCCAACTGCCATAGAGTCCTTTGATTTATCAAATTTTGATGTAGTTATTTCTTCCTCGGCAATATTCTCCAAGGGATTAGTCCTTAAGCCCAAAACTAAACATATCTGCTATTGTTATAGTCCAACTCGTCAAATTTGGGATTTGCATTCAGAATTTCACACCCCACATTCCACACTCTATAATCTTTCTCAACATTTTCTTCGAATTTGGGATCGTCAAGCATCAGATAGGGTGGATGAATTTGTCGCGATATCGGAACATGTTCGGGAACGGATACAGAAGTACTACCGAAGAGATGCAGAGGTGATATATCCCCCGATAACATTAAACAATGAACAAAAAACAATGAACAAAAAAATGCTCATTGCTCATCGCTCATTGTCCCCGGGTTATTATTTGATTGTCTCTCGACTATACAAACATAAAAATATCCATATCGCCATCGAAGCGTTTGCTAAACTTAATCTCCCCCTTGTTATTATCGGAGACGGGCCCGAATATAAAAACCTACGGCGCTACGGCGCTATGGCGCCTCATATTAAGTTGCTAGGTTTTATACCCGACGAAGAGTTGGCATATTATTATCAAAATTGTAGGGCATTTATTATGCCTCAAGAGGAGGATTTCGGACTAACACCAATCGAAGTGATGTCTTATGGCAAACCAGTTCTCGCTTTGCGGAAGGGAGGAGCGATAGAAACAATTATTGAAGGTAAAACCGGAGAATTTTTCGATGATCCAATCCCTGAAGCGCTAGCTGATGGCGTTCGGCGGTTAAATGAAAATTATCTAAGTTACGATTCAGAATTTATCAAATCCCATGTTCAAAAGTTCTCAGTAGATAATTTTCGAGAGAAGTTCTCTAAGTTGGTATATAATAATTAAAGTGAAGTTATCTATTATTACAATCAATTATAACGGTGCTGAAAGAACGATCAAGCTGTTAAAATCACTTGCTGAACAGACAGACAAAGACTTTCAAACCATAGTCATAGATAATGCCTCCGAAGAGACAGATTATTTTAACCTGGAATCTATTACAAAGGGCATCTTTGCAAAGATGCCCTTTGTAATGCTTATCAGAAACGAAAAGAATTTGGGGTTTTCGGGAGGAAATAATATAGGCATTAAAAAGGCCCTAGATCCGCCAGCTGGCGGAGGGGCAGATTGGGCTCTTCTGCTCAACAATGATACTTTGGTGGAACCAGGCTTTATAGCGTCTTTAAAGGCCAAATTGAGTCAATCAAGCGGTATTGTAGGCATACCCTTGAATGAAGGGGATCATACCGCATATTGCGGTAAAATCGAGTGGCTGAAACCAACCCTCGAGCATGTTTACAAACCAGTAAGCTTACGAGCTGATAAGCTAAAAGATTACTATGCTATCGGTGGAGGCATGTTGATACATAGAAACGTGTTGGGAAAAATAGGTTTTTTAGATGAAAAATATTTTTTGTATTTCGAGGATGCAGATTTTTCGATCAGGGCTAGGAAGGCTGATATCCCAGTCTCGATTATACCGGATGTTATGATACATCATAACGTTTCATCAACTACGAAAAAGCTTGGATCGTCTTTGTTGTTGAGGTACCATTATCGTAATGCTCTGTATTTTAATTTTAAAAACGGGCCGTGGTTTATTAAACTTGCTGTCTGGCCGTGGAGCTGGATAATTGTTTTAAAACAAACATTCAAAGTTATGATATATCATAACCGGGAACAGTCAGTTGCGATTCTAAAAAGTGTTTTGGATTTTTATTTAAATAAAATGGGGGGAATATAATGATAAAAATTGGTATAGAGTGTGAAAATCTAGAAGATCCTAAATCACGCTGGGGAGTCGGCCAGGTGACTTTGAATTTGCTAGAAGAATATATAAAGAATCCTGAATGGCAAAAAGAGTATAAACTCTATTTGTATTTTAAATGTGGGATACCAAATGACGAAGTTCTGAAAAATCCAATATTTACAAAACGCTTATCAAGGGTCCGTTCTTTTAATTTTTTCTATCATATTCTCATGCCTATTCGAGCAATGATGGATAGACTTGATTGGATGTTTTTCCCGGCCTATATGCTTCCGCCTTTATACTTAGGCAAATCCGTTGTCATGCTCACTGATGATGCTTATCATGAATACAAATACGGAAACTTGCCATTTCGATATAAACTCGCTTACAGATTATTTACAAACTGGGCAGCCATAAAAGCCAAGAAAATACTTGCAATATCAGAAACATCTAAAAAAGAGGTGGCGAGGCTTTATAATATTGATCTTGAGAAGATATTTGTTTCCTATCTTGGGGTCAATCAGCCTAAATTTGTAATTCATAATTCACAATTCGGTAACTATATCTTATACGTCGGGCAGATGTTTCCTCGTCGTCACGCCAAAGAAACAATCTTAGCTTTCAAAAAAATTGCTCAAGAATTCTTTGATTTAAAATTAGTAATGGTTGGACAGGATAAATATAATCCGCTGATGATTAATGAATTAGTTCAGATAATAAACCAGGAACTAGGCAGTCAAAGAGTCGTTTACTATAACTACTTACAGAAAAGAGAAAATCTTAATAAACTATATGCTGGCGCAAAAGCTCTTATTTATGTTTCTGACCGAGAGGCATTCGGATTGCCGCCGATGGAAGCTTTGTCATTTGGAGTTCCACCAGTTATAGCCGATAATGACTTGGGACACGAGTTATTCGAAGATTACGCTTTCTATTCAAAAAGTGGAAGTGTAGATGATATTGCGGATGCTATGAGGCAAGCAATCAACAATGAACAAAAATTAATGAGCATAAGAAATGATGGTCCACAATTTGTTAAGAAATATAGCTGGAAGAAGCTCGCAGAAAGATTTTTTGAAAATGTTAAAAGTTAGTTTACTCAATAAAATTTTTATATTGGAGCTCATTTTATTCGGTTTAATTATAACCGGTCTTTTACCGCGGGAAACGGCGATATTTTTAGCGATTGGGTTGGCAGTATATGTAGCTTTAGCGCCAATAGAAGATGCGACTGTGTTTTTTGTGAGGTCAATTCCATTCTTTATTGCTATTCCGATAATGGCTGAATACGACAATCTAAATACTTGGCGGATACTTTCAATAATACTTTTCTTGAAGCTAGCTCATATTACCGGATTAAAATATTTTTTGAGAATAAGAGAATTCTCAAAATATTCTAAGCTTTTGATAGTACTTTTAGTTTTTGCTATCCTTTCGATAATTCCGGCAGTAGATAGAGGAGAAGCGATTAAAAGAATCATTTATTTCGTTAATTTAGGCTTGATCGGGATAGTTGTGTATTATTTAGTACAACATAACTCCATTTACTTAGAGGCTCAGCCTCTAAGTAAAGATGAATTTGTTCCGAAGTTAGTTAAGAACATTACCATCCCGACGATTATTGTGACGGTTGTTGGGTTTATTCAGGTTGCTTCAACTTACTTCATTGATATCTATCAATTTATGAGAATTTGGGGAGAGGGGATACAGATGAGGCAATTCGGCCAGCTATGGTCCGATATTGCAGTCCGTTTGGGTAATACTTGGTTTGCCTATTATGGCGACCAGCTTTCACTTAGAGTTTTTTCTCTATTCCCCGATTCACATTCTTTTCCGCAATTTGTCTTACTCGGCTTGCCAGCTATATTTGCCGTTGCTTTCTTAAAGATAATAGCTAACTCCAATGTAGCGACATCGCAAGTCGCTACATTGGGTAGAATGGTAAGGGCGAGGGCGAATATGTCGGTTTTGTGGATTCCGGCGGTGTTTTTGATAGCAATACTTAGTGGAACAAGGGGTATTTGGGCGGCTAGTGTCGGTGTAATAATAATTATTTTCGGAGTTATTTATTGGATGCATAGAATAAGAGCAGAAAATTATTACAAAAATATTTTTAAATATATTTCGTTGTACATGACCGTCTTCTTTCTTCTTTTTGCGGTAGCTTATCCGATATTCGTTTCACCTCAATTTTTATTATCAAAAGGTGATTGGGGATTATTTGGAGAAAGGATAAAGTCGATTATTGATTTTGGGGAAACTTCTAATAATCAACGAATAGAAATATGGAAAGCGAGCTTGGAATCAATAAAACAACACCCATTATTGGGTGTTGGGATAGGTAATTTCCCGGTAGTTCTTAAACAGAATATATTTTTAGCCAGAGTTGGTTCTTCAGCTCATAATATCTACTTGCATATTGCAGCCGAGATGGGGATACTAGCTCTGGTGACGGTTATTTGGTTTTTATGGCTGGTATTTAAAAAATCTTGCGATAATTTTGTTTCTGCCCCACCTTCGCATGACTTTGGCGAGGCAGGGCGTGATCCGTTACTAGTAACATACTTTGCCGCTACCATTATTTTTCTTCCTTGGGTTTTGATATATTCTCTTACAGATGTGGCGCTTTTTGACGAGAGAGCATTTTTACTGTTTGTGACGACGATTTCTTTTATCTTGGCAACAAAAAATCCCGATAAAATCAGGATTTGAAAATCTATACTAGTCTACCAGCCAAAGTCGTTTGTTAAACCTGATACAACACAATATCAACGCCGACACTAGATCCGGCTAACCAGGTATCGGTAAACCTTCCTATTTTAATCAAGTTCGATCTATTAAGTTGATTTAAGGCCTCAGTTATTTCTATTGGCACAAGATTATACGGATCACTTTCCAAAATTGTTACCAACATTTGAAGTGACATTGGATCGTTTGCAAGCAGGCCCCTTATGAGTTCTCTGTCGGCTTTTTCTTTAGAGGCACATTTCTTAACTGAAACTCTTGGAATATTGGGTTCCATTGGGTGTTCCTATATATGTTAAAAATCCTCATTCATGTTAATATAATTGGGATAAATGTCAAATCCTTTAGTTACAGTTAACCTCGTTGTTCTTAATGGTGAAAAATATATCCGCCATTGTTTGGATTGGATTTTGGCCCAGACATATTCTAGCGAGTTTGTAGAATTTAACATTCTGGATAATGGATCGACGGATGGAACGGTAGAGATAATAAAAGAAGTATCCTTCGACAAGCTTAGAATGCCTAAGTTTTTTTTACTTGAGAGTAAAAAAAACTTAGGCATGTGGCCGGGGCAAGAGGAATTATTGAAATATTCAAACGGTAAATACATCTTGGCTATGGCGGTGGATGTGATACTAGATAAAGATTTTTTAAAAAATGCGGTAAATGCGCTAGAGAAAGATAATAAGATAGGAGCGTTAGAAGCCAAGATATATAAGTATGATTTAATAGATGGAGAGGAGAGAAAAACTAATATAATTGACACTTGTGGATTTAAGATATTCAAATCCCGCCGTCTTATAAATGTTGGCCATGGTGAAAAGGACAATGGACAATACGATGGACTTGGGGAAATATTCGGCGTTGAAGGGGCTTGTCCCTTTTTCAGAAAAGAAGCCCTTGAAAGCTGTAAAATCATTGATCCCGCCAAGTTTACCAAGGGCGGTCCTCAGTACGAGATATTTGACCATGACTACTTCTGGTATGGCGATGACTTTGACTTTGCTTGGCGAATGAATTTATTTGGTTGGAAGCAACTTTTTGTTCCATCGGTAGTTGCTTGGCATGATCGTCAAACTACCAAGAAACTGCGTCAGAATTTTAAGGACTTTCTAGCAATAAGAAGGTCAATTCCATTAAGAAAAAGACAGCTCGAATGGAAGAATATTCGCTTTACAATTATTAAAAATGACTATATAATAAACATTCTGAAAGACTTGCCTTATGTGTTAAAGAGAGAGGTGATGATGCTAGGATATCTTATTTTTTTTGAACCGAAAGTTTTTCTTGAAATACCAAGTTTTCTTAGATTGCTACCCGGGATGATAGCAAAGAGAAAAGAAATAATGAGAAAGGCAGTTGTTAAGCCCAAGGAGATGAGGAGATGGTTTAAGTAGTCTCAATATTTAAAGATGAATTTTCACCAACCAGACTATAACCAGTTACCAAAACCAGATAAAAAACGCTACATAGGTGTGGCTGCTTTTATTTTACTTGCCGTCAGCTTAATATACGGAGCTTCAATATACGGTATTGGTGCTCATGAGGTGGAGGTGGCGAACAATAGTGATGGTACAATTTGGCAGAAAGTGGCTAATGTATTTAAGGCGTCCGAGAAGAAACAGACAATCGAGAATGATCCTGACTATACTATGCCTAAACCGGAAGATGATAGGTGGGATTTGTTGGTTTTGGGAATTCGCGGAGAAGACAGTGAAGATGCGGATGAAACTGGAGCTCTTCTGAGCGATACGATGATAATTATCAGTTATGATAAAAAAACAGGAAAAACGTCAATGGTTTCAATTCCTCGCGATCTATATGTAAGAATTTATGGCGAGAAGAAGGATAAAATAAACTCGGCTTATGAGATAGGGATTTTAAGAAAAAATGGCATTGGTTTTACTAAAAAATTACTATCTCGCATTACTGGAATATATATTGACAGTGCTATCGTATTAGATTTTTCTTCTTTTAAAAAAATAATTGATGATCTTGGCGGCATAGATATTACTCTCGACAAACCATTCTCGGAAAAACAGCAGTGGGGATATGAATTTTCTATGCCGGCCGGTACCAATCATCTTGATGGAGAGAATGCTCTTTACTACGCACGCTCTCGATTCTCTTCAAGCGATTTTGACAGGGCCCAGCGTCAGCAAAAAGTGATCATGGCGGTGAAGGATAAAACAATGACTTTAGATTTATTATCCGATCCCATTAAAACCCTTTCGATTCTGAATACTATTCGATCTAATATCGAGACCGATTTGAATATTTGGGATGCTGGCAGTCTTCTGAATCTTTCCAAGCAGTTTAGTGACGCAGATGAGAAGGTTAAAAGATATGTGATAACAACTGAAAATCTTGTTTACGAAAGCCACATTCAAATCGATGTTGGAAATCTATATGTTCTATTGCCGAATGGAGATAATCTACTGCAAATAAAACAAATGTTTCAAGATATTTTGAAATAAAATGATAAAAAAACTATCTATTATAGTCGTCAACTTTAAGAACCCGCCATTATTAAGACTATGTCTTAAGTCTCTTTTTCAAAATCTGGAATCTTCGTTTAAAAAAGAAATAATTGTAGTCGATGTTTCAAGCAGTGTAGAGACTAGGAATATAATTTCTGAATTTCCCGAAGTTAAGCTGGTTTGTTTCAAAGAAAATATCGGCTATACCAAAGGTGTGAATGAGGGTATCAAAGCAAGTCAGGGCGAGGCAGTATTAATTATTAATCCAGACATCATTCCTCTAAAGGGTAGTATAGAAAGAATGGCCGATTATATTTATAGAAATGAGAAAATAGGTTTACTTGGCCCTCAACTGCTTAATTTTGATGGGAGCATACAGAACTCATCTTTTGCTTTTTATAGTCCTCTAACCATTCTTTATCGAAGAACTTTTTTAAATTTATTACCATGGGCCAAGAAAGAACTTAATCGTTTTTTAGCTAGCAACAAGGATAAAACTAAAATATCAGAAGTTGATTGGATAATGGGTTCAGCTCTTATGACTACCAAAAAGGCCATAGATAACATTGGTCCGATGGACAATAATTTATTTTTATATATGAGTGAAGTTGACTGGGCGCATAGATTTTGGGAAAATGGCTATAAAGTTATTTACTTTCCGGAAGCTCAGATGTACCACTATCATCGACGCGGTTCGAAAGGAAGGTTAGATGCTTTTGACATAATTAAAAAAGAAACTCGTTGGCATATAATCGATGCAATTAAATACTTCCGAAAACATGGAGTTTCAGCAAAAAGCTTATCTCAATAAAATGAAATCATACGGTAGGAAAACACTAATTGTATTTATTATTCTTTCTCTTGGAGTTGGTTTCGGAGGTGGTTTTTGGTTTTCTAACTGGCAAATCGAGGGTTCTAGTCCGGTTTTAATGGAAATAGTTAATCGAAATCTCGGCCAGCCGAAAGAAGTTGATTTTGGCTTGTTTTGGGAAGTTTGGAATACTCTTCATGAAAAATACGTGAATCCCAGTAAATTAGATAAGCAGGAAATGTTATACGGGGCGATCGAAGGGATGGTCAAAAATGTCGGCGATCCTTATACGGTATTTTTTGAACCGGTAATAAGCCAGAAATTTAAGGAAGAAATATCTGGAACTTTTGGCGGAGTTGGCATAGAGATAGGCAAACGAAACGATTTTGTTACTGTGATTGCTCCGATCAAAGATTCGCCCGCATATACAGCCGGAATAAAAGCAGGCGATAAGATCTTAAAAGTAGATACCAAACCAATAACCGACTTATCTATCGAAGAAGTGGTAAGTATGATTCGTGGTAAGAAAGGTACAAAGGTTGTGCTGACAGTTTCTAGCAATGGCGATACTAAAGATATTGAATTAACAAGAGATACAATAAAAATTCCATCCCTTGAGTGGGAATTACTAGAAGGCAACGTGGCCTATATGCAGATACACACCTTTAATCAGAATGTTGATTCAGAATTTGAAAAAGCGTCACGAGAAGTTCTTAAATCATCGGCGACTAAGCTTATCATTGATTTGCGTAATAACCCTGGCGGGCTACTTGATTCAGCAATAAATTTAGCCGGCTGGTTTTTAGAAGATAATCAGGTTGTGACCATGGAAGAATTTAAAGATGGGACTCGACAAGAATTTAAGAGCCAGGGTAGTGGTGCGCTTAAAATTTATCCAACCATTATATTGTTAAACGGCGGTTCGGCTTCGGCTTCAGAAATTTTAGCCGGCGCTCTTCATGATAATAGGAGCATAAAGATTGTAGGAGAAAAAAGTTTTGGGAAGGGTTCGGTTCAAGAACTGGCTAACTTCAATAATGGCGCTTCGTTAAAAGTTACTATTGCCAGATGGCTTACTCCAAGTGGTCGTTCTATAACTGATCTGGGGATTGAGCCCAACTATGAAGTGAAGCTGCCGGAAGATCCGGAAGAGGGAACGCTTGAGTTAGGTAAGCTGGGGAAAGACCCTCAATTGGATAAAGCGATTGATTTACTTAGATAAACTGCTATGATCATTCGATTATGAAGGTTATATTATTACAAAACATAAAAGGTGTTGGGCGGATCGGGGATGTGAAAAATGTTGCTGATGGTTATGGCCGGAATTTTTTGCTTGCTAATAAATTAGCTAAAATCGCTACCGATGGAACCATGAAAGAGGTAGAATTTTTAAAGAAAAAAACCGAAATCGAAGATAAGATAGCCGTCGAAAAAGCAAAAGAAGTAGCCGAAAAAGCCAAAGACATAGTTCTCGAATTTACCAAAAAAGCCTCGAAGACCGGCAAGCTTTTTGCATCTCTTACTAAAGAAGAAGTCGCTGAATCATTATCAAAGGCAGTTGGTGGCAAGATCGATCCTAAGAATATTGACTTCAACCCTTCCACTAGCTCAGGGCAAGAAGTACACGGTGAACACATCAAACAAGAAGGCGAACATCTCATAGAAGTCGAACTTGCCCCTGAAATAAAAGTCGAAATTAAAGTTATAGTAAAAGGGGAATAGTAACCGAAAAGCGATTATCTTTCAATCATGACCTAGATTTTATTGTAATGCGAGCCAACTCTTTGGAAGATAGAGTTTGTAGAAGCAATCCAATAAAAAACTTATCTTCGGTTTTCGAGAAGTGCCACTCGGCGTTCAAGAGCATGAAAATCGTCTAAATCGACTTTTTTCTTTAGAGAATACTTTATTATTTCAAGATCGTTTTTTACAGTTTGCATATCATCCTTTAATGTAGTCGTATCGTCCTTTAATGTAGTCGCATCGTCTTTTAGTATGGAGACATCCTTCATGATTTGACCGGTCTGTTCAGCAACAAAACCCAACCTACTATCAAAATGTTCAATCATAGCCCCAACTTCATTTGAGAGACCAGACGGAATTTTAACCTTATTTTTTTTACCTTCTTTTGACATATTATATATTGTATATTAATTCAACTTAGCCGGCAATAACATGAACTATTTTAATGAGGCGACGAGTGCCATCATAGCGGATTTTCTTGGTAGTAGTGAATTTTACTTTGCCATTGATAAGTGCGTATATCGTATCATCGGAACCTTTACGGACACCGTTCCCAGGGAAGTATTTAGTCCCTCTTTGGCGGATGATAATATTACCCGTTTTTGCGGTTTCGCCATCATGCAGTTTAACTCCCAGATATTTTGGCTGGGAATCGCGTCCTAGTTGTGTACTACCTATTGCCTTTGTATGTGCCATGCACTATGTGCAAGTCCACAAAGTTTATAAAGTTGAAAGTTTCTAAGGTTATGCTATATCCTACTTTATGAACATTACGAACTTGAAGAACTTTTAACTAGGTTATATGTTAGCAAGATTCTTCAATCTAATCAAGTCCAATAAGCACTCCATTTTCCTAGCCTTTTGTATCGGCCTAATTTCGTTTATAAGCTATAATCTTGGTCAAATTGATGCTCTTCAGCAGACACCAATTAAAATACTCGAGAGGGGAGGGTCAAAAGCGGGCAGTAATAATTTAAAAGCTGATATATATTCAGCAACCCAAACCAAAACACTAAATAATAAAGCGGAAACTAAAGTCTTAGATACTAGAGTGGTTGCTTCCAAGAACTCCGATAAATATCATTATACTTGGTGTGCCGGAGCCAAGAAGATAAAAGAAGAAAACAAAGTTTGGTTTAATTCCGCTCAAGAAGCTGAAAGTAGGGGATACGCCTTAGCTGGCAATTGTTTACCCTGATAAAATCGAAGGGTACCAATTAGTAAATCTTTTTCAGCCAGTATTCATTCTCCCAAGTCCAGAGATCTTTGCAGGCCAGAAATGCCTTAATATCTTCATCGAAGGTGGTTAGCTCTTTAAACTCATGCTCTCCCTCCATTGGCGACCACTCATGCTCACATTTGAATTTTTCACCTCGAATTTTTTCACGACCGCCCTTATCGCGAAAAGTGGCGGGACATTTTAAGCATCTCTTAAGTTGATTGATTCTTAATATCCAACGGGTGAGGGGAGGCATATTTGGATCTTCTTTGAGGGCTTCAATATAGGCAGAAGTTTGAATAGAGTAATCACGGTAAACGGCGATAGAGGTTTTAACATCTAAGACGCCCAAGACGCCATTAACTTCAGCCAGAACATCCATAGTTCCGGCAAAGCGATGCTTCTTTGAAACTACCCGTTCTTCAATCTTGTGGGGCACCACATCATTTTGTGAATAAAATTCCATAAAAGCGGAAATGGCTGGTTTGATTGTCTCTGGCACTACCACGGGATCTTTGCGCAAGATGGCCTCGATCGTTTCGTGAATTAATGTGCCTTCTTCGGCCGATTTAGCTTTGATCGCTTCGCCGGTTTTAAAATCCGGTAATCCGGCATAAAACATATACAAAGCTGGTTTAGCTTTTATTCCAATAATAGCCGTAACCCGTGGATACCAAATGCCGTCTATCTCGTAGCCGTTAGCATTTTTAAAATTTTCTATGTTTGAGTACCACATATGTAAATATAAAATCCCGCGATTGCGGGTTTTATTTTATGTTAGTTATAATGCCTTTCCTCTGGCTATTCCTGCTTCTGCGACCCTATTAATTGCTGTCATAAATGCCGCTGTTCGATTCTCAACCTTGAATTTTTTGGCTGTAGCCATAACTTCATCAAAAGCTTTTTTCATTTTAGTTTGTAGCTCTTTTTCTACTTGTTCAAGGCTCCAATAAAATTGTTCTAGACCTTGAACCCATTCAAAATAGGAAACAACTACTCCGCCGGCATTAGCAAGAATATCAGGAATAACAAAAACACCATTTTTCTCAATAATTTTATTTGCTTCAGGAGTTGTTGGGCCATTAGCTGCTTCTGCCAGTATTCTCGCCTGAATTTTGTGAGCATTATATTTTGTGATAACGCCTTCAAGTGCAGCCGGGACTAGTATGGTGACCGGTAAAGACAATAAATCTTCCTGACTTATTGATTCTGCTTCTTTAAAGTTGCTGACTGAATTACCTTTATTTTTTAGTTCTATCAATTTTGGAATATCAAGACCCCTCAAATTATAAATAGCCCCTTTTCTATCAGAAACAGCAATTACTTTTATCCCTCCTTCATGCAATAACTTAGCAACTACCGATCCAGCATTTCCAAACCCTTGAATGGCACAAGTGTACCGATCACTTCTAGGGCCTAACTTGTTAGTACGCGATAAATAATCAAGCGCTTCCAAGATTGTAATAAAGCAACCCTGACCAGTGGCTTTGTCACGACCAACAGATCCGCCCAAGCTCAACGGTTTACCAGTAACAACACTTGGTTCAGTGTGACCAACCATAGAACTATACTTATTCATGATCCAACCCATGATTTCCGGGGTAGTATTTACGTCTGGAGCCGGAATATCTATCTTGGGTCCAATAATAGGAAATATTTTTTCCGTATAATTATCAGTTAAATTCTTAAGTTCTCTCTTTGACATTAAGTAGGGGAATGGGTTTGTCAGCTCTTTTTTATAGTTGTCAGGGAGAACATCCATATCAAGGTTTACGCCGCCTTTAGCTCCGCCGTAGGGAATGTCGACTAGTGCACATTTCCAAGTCATCAACATAGAAAGAGCGATGACCTCATTTCTGGTGGTATCAGGATGGTAGCGAATTCCTCCCTTCAAGGGTCCACGCCAGGAACAATGTTGAGAGCGCCAACCTTGAAATATTAAATTATCGCCATTATCCATTCTGACTGGTATTCTGACTTCTAGGACTCTTTCCGGTCTTTGCAGAGATAGGTATATTCTATCTGGCATATCTAGGTATTTGGCTGCGTTTTTATATAAATCTAAGCTTGCCTTGAGAAAGTCAAAACTATTGTTTTCCATCTTTTTTCTCCTTGTAAAAGTACGGCTTTGAATTTTAATAGCCATAGGAATTATTAATTAATCAAGTCGAGTAATCAATATTGACAAAATCTTAATTTATTTTATCCTTCGACCTTGCTCAGGATCAAGTAACCAAAATTTTGATTACTTGATGTATTTATCCCAATAATTAAACAATTCTTTTGTCGCCCAGAGATCACCAGCACAGTATTGAGCAATGTCTAGGTATTTTTTATCTTTATATAGTTGACCAACGTCATCGCCGGTAATGCCTTTATCTTTAGGACTATCAATGCCGAAGGCCTGGCACCACATATGAAGATTGCCTTTTCTTCGTACCGAACCAAAGAATGTTAATCGATCAAGCAAATCGACATGGGTTATGATTTTACCATAATCTCCTGATTCATATCGATTAGGCATTAAATTTTTAGTTGGTTTTATTTTATGAACAGCGGAACGCACTATTAAGAATGGACAGTCAAATCCTCGGCCATTAAAAGTCACGAATTGATCATAAAGCTGAGCAGTATCCCAAAATTCTTTTAGCACTTCCTTCTCGGAGGATAATGGTATATATTGTATATTTTTCTCTGTTTGTTTATCTAGCTTACCCGAATTATCACGAAAATAAACAGCACCCTTGTCTGTGTCAGGGTTTAAAATACCAATAGCTACAATTTCTCCGGTAAGAGGGGAGAAAGAGAGACCATCTTTAGCTTCCTCGATTTCTTCTGGTGTTTCGGCAAATTTTACTACAAATTCTTTGGATTTTTCATCCAATTTTTCAAAATCCACACCGATTGTTTCAATATCGAAAATTAAACGGGGCATTTAGTAAATTCTAAAATTTTATAACCTACACTACAACTTGACTTGTTCCATAATTAAATTATAATGTAGAAAACTTACTTTCAGAGAGGGGATATGAGCAAATTTATTTTTCTGGACCAAGACGGAACAATTGTTAAGGATACCGTCTACTTGCATAAGGTAGAAGATCTTGAATTTATGCCTAGAGCTATAGATGGCTTAAGAGAAATGCAATGGACGTTGGGTGCTAGATTTATTGTTGTTACTAACCAAGCTGGTATAGCCAAAAAACTTTATACCGAAAAAGATTTCCATGTTTTTAACGATGAGATGGTTAGTAGGTTAAAAAATGCTGGCATATTAATAGCTAAAACCTATTATTGTCCTCACCGTCCTGATATTACGGGGGAGTGTGAGTGTCGTAAGCCTAAACCGGGTATGGTTCGTCAGGCAGTTAAAGATTTTGGGCTCGAGCCTTTAGAAGCTATATTTATTGGTGATAAAGATTGTGATATTGAACTAGGCCAACCATTTGGGGCTAAAACAATATTAGTAACAAGTGGCCAATACGAAGTGAAGGCGATACCGACTGCCTCAGCTAAAGATCTTTTGGAAGCATCTCAAATAGTTGCTAATTGGTGGAGCTAGTTACTTGTTGTACGTTGTATAAATCGGCAGAGAGGTGCCGGTTTTGATTTACTTAGAACGTCTGACAATATAGGTTATGCGTCCTATCTTATTTCGAAAAGCCGTGTTATTTAATTTGTCCTAAGATACCTTGCAGTATTGATAATGTTACTTCTAACACTGTAACTAATATATTTACTACTAAAATAAATCCCGACTTTGCTATTCTAAGTGCTTGTCCTATGGATATGTTATCTATGGTATCCAAGGTACCTTCAAACTCTGAAACGCTCTCTAGGGCCGATTTTGGAAGCCAAGGTTTGATATCTATGTATCTGTCTAATCCTCTTAGCAGACTATCTATCGGCGCTGTGACTCTATTAAGTGATTCTAGCGGGTTTATCTCAGATAATGAGTTTATGGAACTTATTTGAGAAAATAAATTTTGATTTTGTAAATTTAGGCCCAGAGAAGAAATAGGACCAGTAACTCCTAGGAGTACAGAAATAATTAGTGTAATAATTATAGAGGTCATTTTAAATTAATCGCGTTAAATTCATCATACCATTTGCTATCCAATTATTGAACAACTCCCCCTATTATGTCGCATAATTTGAGCACCTAGTCGTTCTTAAGAAAAACCGTCATTTCGTCTAGGTATAGTTTTAAAGCCCTATAAGGAGATAGAATGCTCAAAAAATATCTTATGTCCACTATCAATCCCAAGATCCAGGCCATGAATCCTTTTATGACCAGTCCTCCTAAGTTAGCTATGGCATACTTACCCCCCACCGGAATTATGAATACATTATAGAATGGTTTATAAAATTTCATTTTTTTACTTTTTACTAAATTGTAAATATTTTGAGCAGCAATTTTTCCTTGGTCTATGGCTACATAAGCTAGGGCAGGAACTTGTTTGTAATTCTTCTTATCTATAAATTCAACATTATCGCCAACGCCAAAAACATTCTCGGTGCCTTTTGATTTCAAGTTTTCTTCGACTAGCATTTTACCCGAGGTACTAAGAGCAAGATCTTTAACTGATCTGAGAAATTGATTCGGTCTGATACCGGCTGTCCAGATTATTAAATCCCCGCTCAGTTTTTGTCCGCTTTTAAGTTTTACATGATTTGGCCCAATTTCCTCGATCGGCGAATTCTCCATTATTACTATGCCCAACCGGGTCAAACGTTTTTTAACGGTCTTTCTTTCTTTTTCTGATAAGATCGGTAAAATTTTTGATCCGGCCTCAAATAGGGTTATGGTTGAACATCGGCCCTTTAATTTACATCTGGACTTTATTACTCTCGAACAACATCCAAGTTCAGCCGCAATCTCTAAACCGGTAAATCCCCCGCCGCAAATAAGAAATGAGAATGGTTCAGTTCGATTACCTTTAGTGAACTGTTCTGATAGATCTTCCAGCTTTTGATTGATGAATAAAGCGTCTTCAAGGGTTTTAAATTGATGGGCATATTCTTGGACGCCGGGAATATCATAAGTTGATGTCTCTGAACCGAGGGCAATAACAAGATAGTCATATTCAAAGATATGGTCTCCTTGCGTTCTTACTTTTTTATTTTGAAGATCAATTTGATTTATTTCGGCTTCGATAAAATCAACCGAGGTACCATCGAAAATATCCGCGTAAGGAATGCAGATAGTTTTTTTTAATTGAACAGCAAAAGGATCTTTTCTAACCCCATAAGCCGAAGCCACCTCGTAAATAGACGGAATGAATAAGTGATAACTGTTTTTGTCAATCAGAGTTATTTCGGCTTCGTTTTTTAACCTTTTATCAAGATCAAGGGCGCATCGAACCCCTCCGAATCCCCCACCGAGAATTAGAATCTTAAACATATGTAAATTATAGCATAAACGGGACAAAAAGAGTTACTTGGAAGCTCTTACTTGGAAGCTCAACTTCCAAGTAACTCTTTTTGTAACTCTTTATTTGTTTTAATAATTTCGAGAGATTCTTGAGCAAATTTTTTATACTCTAATGTATTTTTAAATTGAGAAAGTACAACCCCTTTATTACAAAAATCCTTAGATTTGGGATTCACATATTCTTCCCAACTTGACTTGGAAGTTGAGCTTCCAAGTTGATGGGTCTCGGGATTTAAGTTGATATAAGTGCTTAAGTGTAATAAATATTCGTTTGAATCTATATGCTTAGCCTTATATCTTCCTTGAAACAAGGCTCCGCTATTTTCATATTTTTGATTGAAATATTTTGTATAACCAGTACCTAATCTGTGCATAAACTTAATAATTCCATTATCGCCTACTTGTTTAATGGCAAAATGAAAATGATTCGGATTTAAACAGTAACAAATAAAGTCAACTATTTTTTTATCTTTAATTAGACCGGACTCCTCTTTCCTAAATGATCGTTCATAAATACTGCCGATAGGTTTGTCCGTATTAAATTCTCGCATACTTAAAAAGAATCTGTTAAGATCATATTTATCTAAGAAAATCGCTCTTTTGTTATTGCCTCTATTGAATATGTGGTAATATTCTCCGCTTATGAATTGTATATTTCTCATACTTGGAAGTTGAGCTTCCAAGTATGAGTGTAGCAATCCATTTGTTTTTTACAAGAATAGCCGGCATTTCTGCCGGTTTACATAAGTTATTCTTTTATTTATCGGGCCGATCATTTATAGGATATGTAACCAAAGTAACATTTTTCTCTCCATCTACGCTTGTGGTTACTCTTCCTACGAGACGCTCATTCATTCATTTAATAATACACTCTTGGATGATTATCCAGTAACTCTTTTGGATATTCCTTTTAGTCATATCTCTCCTCTCGAAAGGGAAGTACTAGCTTGTATTATAAATAGTCAAGGGGGTTTATCGAGCCCTCGAAGTAGTTAAAGTAGAGTTGGCCATTGTCCTCTTTGATATAGGTAAAAAAGTCTTTATAGATACTCAGGTGGACGTGGGGACCGGTTACATGGCCTGTATTGCCTTCATAACCAATAACTTGTCCAGCTTTGACTTGTGTGCCAACGCGTAAGAACTCAAAAGCGCTCATGTGGCTATAAAGACTCACCAAATCATAGGGTGGATGTTTTATGGCTACCCAGTTTCCCCAGCCGTCGTTTTTACCGTTAGCAATTATTTCACCATCTCCTATTGCTTTTATCGGACTGCCATAACCCGAGGCAAAATCAATTCCATTATGGGGAGCTCCTCCATAAGGGGCTCTTCTTCGATTGCATCTTGCATACGAAGTACAACCATAACCCTGAGTGATCCTGTAATCATCCTCGGGCATGATAAATAACTTAGTTTTTTTTGGAGGTAAATTTTGAGCTTGGATGTGCAAAATATACAAACCACCCTGTATAATTTTAGTTTCCAATTCTTTTAATGCCGTGAAGAATAGTGTTTGCTGGTGTTCAATTTCAGCTAACCTTTTTTGGTAGGCCGCTTCTTGACCTTTGGTCTGAGTAAGAATTTGATTTTTTCCTGACTTTGTTTGGGTGAGAGAATTATTTTGCTGTCTTTGTTGCTGGTTAAGGGCTTCAAGACTTTGTTTTTTATTTTCTGAGTCAGTTTTTTGCTCTTCGAGATTTTGTTTTTCATCTCTAAGTTCAGAGATGAGTCCCAAAAGGGTTGCACTTAGGTTTGCCGTTGCTTGAGTTTTTGTAAAGAAATTAGAAATATTAGGATTCTTCAATAAAACCAAAAGAAGATTTTCATTATCTTGTTTATAAACATCAAGAATAAGCTGGCCAATAGTATTTTTTTTGTAACTGATTTTTTGTTGAGTATCAAAAATACCTCCGTCAAGTCCTTCTATTTCTATCTTTGTCTTATCTATATTCTTTGAGGTAATTGTTATCTGGGTCTGAATTTTTTTAATTTGGTTATTGAGTACGCTAATTTCACCTTGGAGAGACTGAGCCTTGGCTTGCTCCGAAGCAATATTGTCCCTGTATTGTTCAGCCTCTTTTTCAAGAGCCTCTATCTGTTGGCGCAGTTGAGATATGCGCTCATCGTCACTCTGAGCATAAACAAAGTCTGTTGCATATAGCATATAGCATGTAGCAAAAACAAAGATTATTACTAATATCTTCATTCGATTTATTTGATAGCGAAATCAATTCTTTTTAAAGTTTCCTCTTTTCCAATTATAAATACTATATCAACTGGATCGGGAGATTTTTCTTGACCAGTTATTGCAACTCGAAGGGGCCAATAAACTAATCCCCTATCTTGCCCTGAGCCTGTCGAAGGGTCCCCGACTCTCTGTGAAAAATCGTCCAGTACTTTTCTCAATTCATCTTTCCCCCTTGAAAAATCAAATTCTTCTATAATTTTTTTAATTTCAACTAGTGTCTTCAATGATGTTTCCAGATCAGATTTTTCCCACCTCAGTAATTCTTTATCGTACTCGGGGATTTTCCAAAAATAATCGAAACTTTTAACATCGCTTAATTTTTCAAGACGTTCGGTTATGATCGGGACGGCTTCATCTGGTAACTCTGAAACATTGGCTAATTTTCTAAATTCTCCGGGTGATAAATTTTTAATATATCGAGAGTTCAGCCAATTTAATTTTTTTATATCAAGTATAGCTCCAGATTTATGGACTTTTTCCAATGTAAATTCTTGAACCATTTCTTCTTTTGAAATTATTTCTTTAGAAAAAGTATAACTTAAGGAACCTAAAAAATTAAGCAATGCCTCCGGTAGGTAATTTTTTTTATACCCTAAAGCTGATGTGTCTCCATGACGTTTTGAAAGTTTAGATCTGTCAGGGGCAAGTATAAGGGGTAAATGGCCAAATCGTGGGACACTTAACCCAAGCGCTTCATATATCAAGATATGTTTTGGAGTATTCGAAATATGATCCTCACCACGTAATACATCCGTAATATCCATATCTGCATCATCCACCACCACAGCAAAATGATATAAGGGATCATTAAGACCTCTGGCAATAGCGAAGTCGCCCAAAAGACTTTCTCTGAACTCTAATTTACCCCGGATCAGATCATCAAATGATATTATGCGGTCTGATTTGTTATTTACCGCTAAGCGGATAATGCCACCAATCTCCCTGCCTTTTGACGTGTCCTTGTGATTGCATACATGCAACGGAGCTATTTTTTGTTCTTCCCGGGTTTTACGTTCTTTTTCCAGCTCTTCTTTGGTATGGTGGCAATAGAATGCTTTGCCTTCGGTTACCAATTTCTCAAGCATCTCTTGATGGCGAGATAAGTTCTCGCTTTGAATAACTGGTTTTTCGTCCCACTTAATACTGAGCCATTCCAAAACTTCATATATATTTTTTTCATATTCTTTCGTGGAACGCTCCTTATCGGTATCTTCTATTCTAAGTAAAAACTGGCCGCCATTTTTTCGCGCAAAAAGCCAGTTATATAGAGCTGCTTGAACTGTTCCTATATGAAGATTTCCTGTTGGCGATGGGGCAATTCTTACTTTTATCATAAAATGAGATTATCCCTTTATTTTACATTAAAATCAGGACTTCAACAAACTCAATATTTAGTATAGATTATAATTATGTTTGTTGTCGAAGTTATTCCTCTTGTATCTTTTCCTTCCCAAGTTCCTCAATTATTGAGCTATTTTTTTAATAAAACACTTCTGCGGGGTTCGATTGTTGAAGTGCCGATTGGTAATCGTAAAGTTCCGGCTGTTGTAGCCTTATCTTCTCCAATTGAGGCTAAGAAAATATCACTAAAAAAATCTGGTTTTCAATTAAAGAAAATATCATCAATAATTAGCGAGGAGCCTAAATTAACCGACATTCAATTCAAAATTGCATCTTGGTTGTCCAAAAATTACTATGCTTCTCCCGGATTATCTTTTAAGACTTTATTGCCACAATTTTTTCTAAATCCTAGATATCCATTTTTATATCCGAAAGTAGAGACAGAAGATAGTAATCGGCCTCCTACCAAGCCCAAGTTAGTATTAATTAACGCAAAGAAAATAATCGATGAGTTTAAGAGTAGGATTCCTAAGATTATCAGTCAGGGTAAGCAGGTTTTGATAATAATTCCAGAGATCTCGGTTGCAAAATATTTTTATGACATTCTTGCCGGTTATTACGAGACAGCCCTTATCTATAGCAAGGTCGGAGTAAAACAAAGCTATAAAGATTGGCTTAGAATTTCTTCGGGAAATGCCGAAGTTATTATCGGTACCCGACAGGCTCTTTTTGCGCCCTTCTCTAATCTGGGGCTAATAATGGTCGAAGATCCGGCTAATATGGCCTATAAATCTGATATGTCTCCCAAGTATAATACTCGCGATCTTGCATTAAAAATATCCGAACTTTACTCTGCGGATGCCATATTTATTTCACAGATGCCAGATATTACAAGTTATTATTTCATAAAAAATGACCTTTATAAGCTAGAGGATAAGAAAATTACTTCAAAAGTAGATATAAAAGTTGAGGACATGTCGTCGGAAATAAAAAGCGGTAATTTCTCAATTTTTAGTCGTAACCTGAAGAATCTTATCAATAAGTATGCGGCTGATAATAAAAAGATACTTCTCTTTTCAACAAGGAAAGGATTCGCGGGTTATATGATTTGTGAAAATTGCAGTTGTTATTTTAAGTGTCCGCAATGCTCCATTGCTTTACGTCTCCACAAGTCGCCAGAACAGATGCTGATTTGTCACCGATGTTCTTTTAGTCAGAAAATTCCTGAAAGTTGTTCAAATTGTTACAGTTATAAATTAAAAGGTGGCGGATTTACTGGTAGCGAAAAGATAAAAAATGAGCTCGATGTATTGTTAAAAAATATAAATATAAGCAAGCCCATATTTATGCTGGATTCCAGTTCCATACAGAAATCAAAACAAGAATCAGATCTTATAGAAAAAATGGCCGAAGTCGACTCATTTATTTGTATTGCTACTCAAGCCGTATTTAGCCACCGATTTAATATAAAATTTGATATGATTGGCATTGCTAATTTAGATAGTTTAACAACTAATCCTGATTTTAAAACCGAGGAAGAAGTTCTTATCCAGTTTGAAAAACTTCTCGATTTTGAACCGGAAAAAGTTATTATCCAAACATTTAATCCGGAAGGTTCTATAATTAGTCCATTAATTTCTAGAAATTTTGAGGCGTTTTATGATGATGAGCTTCGGGCTCGAAAACTGTTTATGTATCCGCCTTTTGCCAAATTAGTGAAATTATCTTTTGCTGCTTCCGATAAAAATAGAGCCAGTTATGAAGCCAGGGTGCTGGACGAGAAATTAAAGATGGTTCTTATTCAGAGAAAACTAGAAGACAGAGTTAAAATCTTAGGTTCTTCGCCAGCCTTTATTGAAAAAGAAAAAAATCTCTACATTTATAATATAATTTTAAAATTTTCACCCGAATTTAGAATCGATGAAATAATTCGTTTTGTTCCATCGACTTGGTCGGTTGATATTGACCCCCGCTCCATCTTGTAGGATAATATTCAAGTCTATGGAAATTACTAAGCTCCCTGCAAAAATATTGAATAGTAAAATTGAATCGGTATCGGTCGAGGAAGTTAAGCGCGGCTCTTTTAAGGAGCTGATTTTAGCCATGAAAGAAACAATGAAAGATAAACAAGGCGTTGGATTGGCAGCAAACCAAATTGGCAAAGACCTGAGCATTTTTGTTATCGAGCCAATGCTGGCAACTGAGTTTAGGGTGCCTGATGTTTATTTAAATCCTGAAATAACCGAATATTCTAAAGATCGGGATGAAATGGAGGAGGGTTGTCTTTCAATTCCAGAGTACTTTGTTGAGATTAAACGTTCTAAAAAAATAAAAATTAAATTTATGGACGAGAAAGGAGATAAGAAAAAAATAAAGGCCAGAGGTTTTCTGGCGCGGGTACTCCAGCATGAGACGGACCATTTGAACGGTTTAACAATAAAAAATAGATTCAAGAAATGATTTGGCCCCGCCGAAGCGGGGCCAGGACGGTTGTCCTTTACATCTTGGAACTGAACGATCCGGGCGGCCAGACAAATATCTTGGCCAGGATCAGCAGTCCTATAACGTATATAGTAGCGATGACGCTTGTAAAAAATTTCATCTTCTCTCCTCCTAGACCCACTTGTATATTATAACATATTTAAAATGAATAGGCAAGAATTCGACAAGCTCAGTCCGGAAATCCAAAAAAAAGGCCTTAAAATCGTGTTTTTTGGCACTTCGAGCTTTGCCTTACCAGTATTAGAACAATTACTTCTCAACGGTTACTCTATTTCTGCTGTTTTTACGGGCGGTGGCCAAATTGAAGTTGAGTCTCAAAAACATGGAGTCAAAGTATTTAAGCCCGCTTCATTAAAGAAAGATAATGATGCTCTTGAGAAATTTAAGACGCTAAATCCAGATTTGTGCATCGTTGCCGCTTATGGCAAAATCATCCCCTCTTCTTATATGGATATATCTCGTTATGGTTTTGTAAATGTACATCCATCAGTATTACCCAAATACAGAGGACCATCCCCCGTTCAAACTGCTATTCTTAATGGCGACACAGAGACAGGAGCTTCAGTAATGATCTTGGATCAGGAAGTGGATCATGGACCGATTTTAGGCAGTGTTAAGTATAAAATTCCAAAGACAAAATATAACGAAGAAATATCCAAAGAAATTTTTGAATTGGGAGGTAAACTATTAATTGAAATTCTAGCGAAATATTTGAAAAAAGAGTTGAAACCAGTTGAACAAGACCATGATCAGGCAACTTATTCCAGGAAATTTAAACGCCAAGATGGTAAAGTTGATTGGCATAAAACAGCTGAAGAAACATATAACCAGATTCGCGCTCTGAATCCTGAACCGGGGACCTGGACTATATGGAAAGGAAAGGTTTTGAATATTAAAACAGCTGAATCGTCAGTATTACAAGTAAATGATCAAGAAACGGGAGTAATAATTCGTATAAATAATGACATTGCTGTTGCTACAAAAACATGCTATTTAATACTCAAGCAAATCCAGCTTGAGAGCGGGAAAAAAATGGACGCCATGTCGTTTCTCAATGGGCATCCTGATTTTCTCGATTCGAAACTGGGATAGATCTTTAACAAGGAGTCACTATGTGGAGATGGATTGTTTTTAGATTGGCCCTTTTTGCTTTTATTATTTGGGCATCCATCACCGTGTTCTCTCTTTTAATAGAAAAAAATAAAATTGACCGCAATCAATCAACAGAACCATCATCAGTCTCTGATAAAAAGGATGAATTTCCTCCTAAAGATATTACCTTCGAAGACATTACATTTCCTAAAAATTTCTTTTTTGGAACTGCCTCGTCTGACTTTCAGACAACTGGTGGCAATGGTCAAACTGACTGGAACAAATATGCAGACAGCCTTAAGCCGCCTTTGGTAGGACCGGGAAGTGGTACCGATTTTTTAAGTAGATACAGGGAAGATTTTGATCTTGCCGAACAATTTAACGATCAAGTTCATCGTCTTTCTCTTGAGTGGGCGCGTATTGAACCAGAAGAAGGCAAATTTGATCATTATGCTATAGAGAAGTATAAAGAAATTTTTCTTTATATGAGAAGCCGCAATATTGAACCTATGGTATGTTTAAATCATTTTGCTTTACCTATCTGGTTTGCCGAAAAAGGCGGATGGGAAAGTCCTGAAGCGGCTTTTTATTATTCCCGTTATGCTCAAGAAGTTGCCGAAAAGTTAGGGAAACCTCTAAAAATAAAATGGTGGCTAACATTTAACGAACCGCAGGTTATGCTCTTACCATATACCAAGGGCAATTGGCCCCCTAACAAGCCGATAAAAAATATCCAAGACCAGGAAGGGGTCCAAAGAGCTTTAAAAGTAGCATCGAATCTAATCGATACTCATCGATTAGCTTATAGGACTATTCATAGCATTCTGGGCGATAAGATTATGGTAAGCTATGCTTCAGCGCCAGGCCCATTTTATCCTCATAATCCAGAGTCTCCACTAGATCAAATTGCCTATAATATTAGTACTGCCTTAGATACTCTGGGCTTTGACTATGCCGTTGGTAGAACCGACCGAGATTTTATCGGCCTTAATTACTATGGACGGGTAAAACTGACACTTCATATCTCATTCTGGGACTCGATTAAACGAATGAGCATACCTAAAGCATGGCTGACCCAAGAGAAGCCATTTGCTATCCAATGGGAGATGCCCCTCGAAAGAAAACAAGGCGACAGACCGAAAGAATTTTACCCTAAAGCCTTGTATGATCTCGTAATGAAGTTCAAAGATTTTGGTTTACTAATAGTGATTACTGAAAATGGTCTAAGCGATCCAGAAGATAGATTCAGAGAAGAATTCTTGGTAATCCATCTAAAAGCCGTTAGTGATGCTATTAGAGACGGAGTTAATATCATCGGCTACCAATACTGGGCTTTGACTGATACTTGGGAATGGGACGGAGCGTTCTCTCAGATGGGACTTATCGGAATTGATCGGGAAAATAGTTTAGCAAGAAAACTAAGACCAAGCGCTCTAATCTACGGAGAGATTATAAAGACTCACACAATTAAAAAGGAACTCCTGGAAAAGCACAAAGAATTACTTGTGGAGCAAAATTAAACCCGATAGTGAAAGTTCCGAAGTTAAATAAAAAGCCCGCAAAAGCGGGCAATCGGAACTTCTACTGCCGGGTAAAAGACGCATTGTGCGTCTTTTTTGTTTAAAAAACTAATAACAAACCAGCTCCCAGAATAAATGCACCTCCTATTAAGATATTCTTTGTTATTGGCTGACGGAAGTACCAACAGCCAAGTAGAATGGCTCCCACCCTGTCGATGTAGCCCAATATTCCCAGATGAAGAGGAATAACGGTTTCGGCTCCGCTAAAGAAAAGAACGAATGAAATATATAATAAAGCTCCGCCAGCAATTATTTTTGGCCACTCTTTCAGATCCCTAACCCTGACCGATTCTCCAAGAATTAGGCCAGCTAAGGGCATTACCATGGCTTGAAACAGCAGCTTTGTAAAAGCAGAAATATCTGATGAAACCCCAAGAGTTTTAGAAACATATCCGCTAAGAACTAATTCGAGACTGTAGAAAATTGCAGAGGCAAATCCTAAAATAACCAACCGCTTATTACCTTCTCTGAGATTTGGTCCGACAAGCCAAAAAACTCCTATCAAACCGATTAAAACAGCAATAACTGCTAATTGAGTGATGGGCTGATTAAATATAGGGAAAGACAGGACCCAGAATATTACCAGAAGTGGAGCTAAATAATGAAACAGGGCTGCATTAGGAATGGATATTTTTAAGGCCGTGTAGTAGCAGCTATTGTTCAATGCAGCAAAAATACCAAGAGAGGCTAGCATCATTAAATGATAAGCGGGTAATTCACCAGGAATTTCACCAAAGGCAAAAGTAATACAAAAAGTAATTATTCCAACAAGGGCAGTCCAGGTTCCCACCCCTACGCCAGATGTTTTTATACCGTTAACGAGTATTCCGTTAAAAAATGCCCAGATTGAGACAGCTCCCAGAACTTGCAGGTAACCCATCATTAACCCTCTAATTGTTTAAGAGCGTATTTTGCTGCTCCTAAATTAACATTATCCCCCGATTGGGCAAGTTCGATATTGATTACCTCGTCGGGTATTAGTTGCTTGAGTTTCTCCTTTGTCTGTTCAAGTAGGGGCTTATTGCCAAAAATAATTCCCCCACCAAGAATAATGAGTTCTGGACGGAAATCTAGAAAAGTATTCTTTAGAAAGATGGCTAAGTGTCGGGCATATATTTCCTGAACTGTTATCCATCTCGGATCACTATTAGTTATACCTCTTCTCATCTCGGGAGAAATTAAATGCTGTTCTTCCGGCTTTAGATCTATTTTAATTTCAAAAACATCTGCATATGTTTTTGCTAAACCTTTTGTTCCCAAGAATGCTTCAGCGTGGTTCAATTCCCCGCAGCTACACAACCTTTGCGTATCCTCAATGGCTAATGGTTGGTGACCTAATTCTAACTTTTCCTTGAGTAACTGGTTATTTTTCAATATGCCACTACCAACGCCGGTGCTTAAGGTTAAATAAACTATATCTTTAAACTTTTTATATTCTCGGAGCCACCATTCTCCCTGAACTGAAGCATCGGCATCATTTAATAAAAATGTGGGCAAATTAAAGATATGTTTTAGTTCGTCAACAATGGCAAGATATCTAATTCCTTTTAAGTTCGGAGGGGTCAAAATAATTCCTCTAACTGGATCAAGCGATCCGGGGCTTCCGATACTGATAGCTGAAACCTCATTGCCCTCTTTTTGAATATCGTTGATTGAACGCTGAATATTATCTGCCAGAAGTTTAACTAATTCTTGATTTTTTATTTCCCAACCCACTAAATTGACTGGCGGAGTATCTAAATATTCGGTCATTTCTTTCTTCTCGTTCACTGTCATAAATCTTATTTTGCTCGCCCCAATATCAACGGTAATGATATTCTTCATATTCCTATTTTACCTTTCAAAGAACCAAAGGTCTAGGAACATGTTAGTAACAAAAAACACGACTGGCAAGTCGTGTTTTTTGTTTGACGAAAGCGCGCAAGTTTTAGAATATGACTGGTTCTCCGTCTGGATAAGCATCAAACTCCGTTTGGTTTACTGGAGCGATCTCATATTCATCGAGATTCATTCTTTTTACTGCTACTGGAGTTAAGTATCTTTTGATACCTCCGGTGGTTTGATAGATCTCACGGTTCAGTTTTGGTCTCTCGACAAAAATGTATTGATTTCTAGGATAGTAATTAAATTCTTTGGCATTAATTGTGATGACATCTTCTTTTCTATTGCCATAAGAGTAGAATACTTCATCATTTAAGATCGGTCTTAACATCCCGCTTTCGGTCAGGTAGTAAATGGTTGGATTTTCTTCTTCTTCAGTTCCGGCAACTATGAATAGTCGCGTAATCGGATATTTAGATAGTTCCTGAGGACTAATTTTTTGAACCATATTAAGATTTAAACCATAGCTGTAAAAAATTTCAGTAGTCGGGATGGAATGCTTCATTCCATTGATGATCCGATATACAGCAGTTTGATCTTCTGTATTTACAACGGTTATTACTGGATCACCGGCTAAGTTTGGAGTACCCCCGCCGAATAAACCACTGAATGGCAATAAGCTTGGAGCTTGAGCAAGTTGTCCAGAACTAGCAGTAGTGTTTTGAGGTTGTTCACAGCCTAAACCGGCAGAACACATAGTATTGCCGGTAAGAGAAGCGGCGAAAGAACCCTGTTTTTGCTGATTTTGGGCTTTTGTCGGAGTTAAAGGCAAAAGAAACAACGCCAAGGTAATTAGCCCGAGTAGTCCAAATATAGCTACATATTTAATCGGATCAATTGAAGATTCCTCCAATTTTGTTCAAGAGCGTAGTGATTGATTACAAAATTGAGAACCCAGGCTCTAATTTTGCTACCATTCACAACTCTAAATTAAGCGCTACCTATAAATTTATATACTATCGCAGTTTGCGTGTGCCGAATAGGCACATCCCTATAGGGGCGAAGCAAACTGCCCAAGTATAATCCCGCAAAATTAGGGCGGGGTCGTAACCTTTTATGTTTTAACATAATTAATAGAATAAGTCAATACTACTAGTATATAACTAAGATGATATTATAAAAATAAGGTATGGACAACACTATACTCAAGGTACAAAGTTTAGGGGTTAGTTTTAATGGAAATCACGTTTTAAAAGATTTAGATTTTTCAGTCAGTAAAGGTGATGTTCTAGCTATCGTCGGACCTAATGGGGCCGGCAAATCGGTTTTGTTTAGAGCTCTTCTTGGTCTTATCCCCCATTCTGGTCTTATGAAGTGGGCCAAAGATTTAAAGATAAGTTATGTCCCCCAGAAATTTTCTATAGATAGAGAATTGCCCTTAAGTACGGAGGAATTTTTAAAATTTAAAAAGAAAAGCCACGCTGAAATTATAGATGTTCTTAAGTCTGTTGGTATAGGTTCTGAACACGCTAATGATTCTGACCATCATCTGCGTCACATAAAAGAGCACGTTTTAAACCAAAGATTGGGATGGCTTTCCGGTGGTCAGTTGCAAAGAGTATTAATCGCTTGGGCCTTATTAGATAATCCGGATGTCTTGTTATTTGATGAACCAACAGCAGGCATAGATGTTGGCGGTGAGGAAACGATTTACAATCTCCTTAAAAAACTCCATGGCGAACGTGGTCTCACGATATTACTTATCTCACATGACCTCAACATAGTTTATAAATACGCCAACGATGTATTATGCATTAACAAGGAAATGATATGTCATGGTGTTCCCTCAGAAGTACTTGATCCGGTATCGTTGGCAAAACTTTATGGCGGAGAAGCCGGATTTTATAAACATGAACACGAATGAAAATCTCTAAACCCTAATTTCTAATATCTAAACAAATCCAAATCTCAAATTTTGAATTTTGGTATTTGAGATTATTTAGAGATTAGGATTTAGAAATTAGAAATTGCCAAGTTTTTATGGATCCATTATTTCTCCAATTGAGTGTCGGCACTTTGATTGGTTTGGGGGCCGGATATGTCGGTTCTTTTATGGTTTTACGTCGGATGTCTCTTGTTGGTGATGCTTTATCTCATGTGGCGTTGCCGGGAATAGCTTTGTCTTTGCTATTAAATATAAATCCATTTTTTGGTGCTTTTACTGCCTTATTTTTAGCCATAGTTGGAATTTGGTTTTTAGAAAAGAAAACGGAGTTACCCTCGGAGACGCTTGTCGGAATATTTTTTACTCTCAGCTTGGCTATCGGTCTCTTGCTAACTCCAGAACCTGAGCTTCTGGAAGCACTATTCGGTAATATTACTAAGATAACTATTCTTGATCTGATAATTACGGGGGCTTTGGTCACCTTAGTAATACTTGTGATCAGGAAGATTTCTGATGGCTTAATGCTTGGAATAATATCAAAAGAACTGGCTCTGGCTCTTAAAATACCCATACACAAAATTAATTTTATATTTCTATTATTGGTGGTATTCGTTGTCGCTCTTGGTCTAAAAGTAGCTGGCACGCTTTTGATGGGCTCTCTGGTTATAATTCCTGCCGCGGCAGCTAAAAATATCGCCGTGAATCTTTCTAGTTACAGCCGCTGGTCCATACTTTTTGGCGCCCTTTCGGCAATAGTCGGTATTATTCTTGCCCAATATTTCGGCATCGAACCTGGCCCGACAATTGTTCTCACAGCCGGAATCATATTTCTTGGAACTCTTCTGTTTAAAAAATAATCTCTAAAATACTGTACCCCCCCCTCACATGCTACGGTATAGGTTGCGCAAGCCATAATGTAATTAACTGGAGTATTAATGCAGTTGAAATCCCTACTGAGAGGCTGAGCCTCTCAGTAGGGATTTCTAAACTTGATCTTTCTTAAGTAATTCCAGCATCTCTTTTCGAAATTTTATATTTATCAATGATTCTTCTGCAAACTTTTTATATTCCAATAAATTTTTAAATTGAGATAGTATTATTTTTTTATTACACAGGCTATTCTTTTTATGTTCATCCCCTTGAATATATTCATTCCAGCTAGAAATACTTAACTGAGAGGCTGAGCCTCTCAGTGAGTGAGCGTCACCGTTTAAATTAATATAGGCACTTAGATGTAAAAGATATTTATTTGAATCGATAAGATTGGCTTTAAATCTACCCTGAAATAAAGAACCGCTGTTCTCGTATTGATCATTAAAATATCTTGTATAGCCGGTGCCTATTCTATGCATCAACTTAGTAATTCCTTCTTCAGCAGTTTGTTTAACAATAAAATGAAAATGATTTGGATTTAGACAATAACATATAAAATTTACCAACTTAGAGGTTGAGCCTCTAAGTTCTTTTCTGAATGAATTTAAATACAAACTTCCGATAGGATTTATTGTATTAAAATCATTCATACCTTGTAAAAAACGATTCAAATCTTGAGGCTTGCTAAAAATAGTCCGTTTATTATTGCCCCTATTATAAATGTGGTACAATTCACCTGTTGTAAATTTAATTTTTCGCATGGTAATTTACTGAGAGGCTCAGCCTCTCAGTAACAGTCTCTTAGTAAGAATATCATGGCATTATTTAAAATCTTTGCAAGGATAATTTTGTTATCTTATAAGATGAACGGGGGTTTCACATACATCTAATTGCTATTTGAGATGGATTGTGATATACTCACCAGTAACAGTAACATCGTAAGTATCCACTCAAAACACAGAAAAATACAGAATAACAGATATAAACATTTTCAACCCGTCTCTAATTAAAAACTCGCCCCCTTATAGAGCGAGAGATGCTTCGACTAGTTTTTAGTGTTATTTTCTACTTGTAGCCCTGATGCGTTCAATCCTACAATAAACCTTATCTATTACAAAAACTATTGAGATACCAAACAGTCCCACCAGGATACCCTGATAGAATATAGCCAAATAAGACATGGGGTTTCTCCTATTTAGAGAGCTGATCTAATGATCGCAAAAATAAGATTCTTAGTCAACCTTAATGCTTAACTCGTAATACTTAATACTTTTTCCCGCCCAGGTGATGAAATTGGCAGACATGTACGCTTCAGGTGCGTATGGGAGCAATCCCGTGGGAGTTCAAATCTCCCCCTGGGCACTAATTAATTACTCTACTAATTACTCTTAATATCCGATTCTTTTAATTCATATATTAAGAGTAATTAGTAGTAAAAAAGTGATCGAACAAAAAAATAAACCAAACCCTGGCCACCAAAGGAGCCAGGCCCCTCGGCATCCTCATCCAGGGTCCCTGCCTGCCAACGGGCAGGCTCACAATCCCGATAAAAAGGATATGAGGAAACTCCAGCGTTCTCAACGAGATCGTTGGATGAAGCCGGTCGTCCGGCACGTAAGAGTTCTTCGGGAAACAGCCCGCAAAGAACAAAATAGAGAAACTGGCACCGAAACCGGCGGTCTTAAAATTATCCATTTCGGTGGTCTGGGCGAAGTCGGCCGAAATATGTCCGCTCTTCAATATGATGACGAGATCATATTGATTGATGCCGGTGTAAGATTTGGCGATGAGAAAATGCCCGGTATTGATTTTATCATCCCCAACGCCTCATATCTCGACGACAAAAAACAGATGGTTAAGGCAATGTTCTTTACCCATGGCCACATGGACCACATTGGAGCCCTGCCATTCGTTCTAGATAAGTTCGGTGATATAGATATGTATGCCGCACCCCTGACAAAAGCTATTCTAATGAAAAGGATGGATGAATTCAAAGATCGGAAACATCCTGAATTCTATACCTTCAATCCCGGAGAGGAAATTAAGGTCAGCGATAAATTAACCGTTAGAGCCCTTCGAATAAGCCACTCGATTCCTGATGACTTACTCTTAGCCATCAAAACCCCGATTGGAACTATCGTCCATACGTCTGACTATAAATTCGATGAAACTCCGGTTAATGACAAGCCGGCCGACGTTGAAGAGATGAAGAAATTGGGCGATGAGGGCGTGCTGGCATTAATGTCTGACTCAACGGGTGCTGAGAAAGAAGGCCACTCCTTATCCGAACAAGATATTACAAATAACCTAGATAAAATAATTTCCGAAGCCACCGGTATGCTTATACTCGGAACTTTCGCCTCTCTTATCAACCGTGTTCAGCAAATAATTACTATTTCTGAAAAATATGGGAAAAAAGTTGTTTTCGACGGCTATTCAATGAAAACAAACGTCGAAATTTGTAAAAAACTCGGCTATTTAAAAATGGCCCGAGATACTCAAATTTCAATGGATGAAATTGATAACTATCCCCGAAATAGAGTTATCGCCGTCGTTACCGGTGCTCAGGGCGAGGGTAATGCCGTTTTAATGCGTATTGCTAACGGCGAACACCGCTATGTCAGAATACTCAAGAATGACACAATCGTTTTCTCATCTTCAGTTATCCCAGGCAATGAAAAAGATGTTCAGTTCTTAAAAGACCAACTTTATCGCAACGGGGCTAAGGTTTTTAATTATCAATTACTTGATGTCCACGCCGGAGGCCACGGCAACCGAGAAGATTTGCGTGAAATGATAAAATTAATCCGTCCTAAATTTCTATTTCCTATCCACGGCCAATATTCAATGATGATCATGCACAGCAAGCTAGGACAGGAAGAAGGCATCCCAGAACAAAATATAATAATCGCTGATAATGGTTCTATTACCCATATCGAAAAAGATAAATGGTGGTTTGATCGTGAAAAAGCCCCGGCCGATTATGTTTTTGTTGATGGGCTTGGGGTCGGCGACATTGGCAACGTTGTTTTGCGCGACAGACAAATCTTAGCCGAAGATGGTATGTTCGTCGTCATTGCTCTTGTCCAACACACTCAGCAAGGCCATAAATTAATGGCCAGTCCCGATATTATTTCCCGAGGATTTATTTACCTTAAAGAAAACAAGGAGATGTTGATGCATGTTCGCAGAAAAATAAGACAAGTCGTTGAAAGCCAAGGGATGTACGAACCCAACTTCGCCTATCTCAAAGACCAGCTCCGCAATCAAATCGGACTCTTCCTTTTCCAAAAAACCCAGAGACGGCCGATGATACTCCCAGTGGTTATAGAAGTATAATGTTTATAAAACATTCTGCATAGGGCCATATACATCTTGCACTCTTTAGAGAAATTAAAGAGTGAGAATCTTTAATAAATTCAGAGTCACAAGAGGCTTTTGACGCGAAAGAAAGAACTCTCTATGAATGGAAAAAGAAACTCAAGAAAGGAGACAATAAGTTGGAAATAATTTACAATTCTTTCAATTTCTTTCTGATAAAGGCTGGGATATATCGTCCGGCACTTGATAATTAACACTTCTTTTTCTGCCTAATCCTACGGCTATCAAAGTTATTTTGATTTTGTTGCCTAAACTATTATCCCTCGTAGCCCCGAATATTATCTTAGCGTCTTCGTCAACAGATTCTGTAATAACATCGGCTGCTTCTTTTATCTCCATAAGACCCAGAGTTTCTCCTCCGGCCACATTAAACAAAACACCCGTTGCTCCATCTATAGGAAAATCAAGCAATGGATTGCTTAAGACATTACTAGCCGCTTGAGCCGCTCTCTGCGGACCACTAGCTTCGCCTACTCCTATAAGAGCATGCCCGGTATTTCCTAAAATTGTTTTGACGTCAGAAAAATCTATATTAACAATGCCAGGGGTTATAATAAGGTCGACAATACTTTTTATTCCCTCTGCCACTACCTTATCAACCAAAGAAAGCGCCGCCATAAACTTAACCCTCCCTTTTGCTAAATTTACTATTCGATCGTTTGAAAAAGTTATAATACTATTTACTTTATCTTCAATCATAGAGATAGCCTCCTCGGCAATTCTTGCTCTTTGATCACCTTCAAAAGAAAAAGGTTTTGTAACTACACCCACCACCAAAGAACCGGCCTTGGATGCTAAGTCGGCTATAACCGGCAAAGCGCCACTACCCGATCCTCCTCCCAAGCAACTCACCAGAAAGGTCATATCAGCTCTTTTAAAAATTCCGGATAAGTTGTCTTTATCCGTTTCGGCTGCCTCTTTTCCTTTATCCGGATCCATGCCGGAACCCAGTCCCCGATTTAATGATTTTCCAATTAATATTTGATTTATATTTTTACATTTTTCTAAAGCTTGAGCATCAGTGTTTATGGCTATTAGAGAAATTGAAGAATCAAGTCCTTGATTTATAAGGGTTGCTATTCTAGATACAATCGAGCAGCCCCCTCCGCCTACTCCTACAACATTTATTTTAATATCGGGCTGATTGATCATTTTTACTTTATTTAATTTTTTTCTTGAACAGAGACTCCAGTTCGCCCACCCTCTTTTCAAGTCTTTTATTCGTTATCTCTAACTCACTTGCTTTTGCTTTTGGCGAAAGATAAGAATCTTTCTCCCACCAATTTATGCCCATCTCTTTAGCCTTATCTACCGAAGAAATAAGAAGCCGTATTTTTATATTTAATAATTCAACATCAGCAAGCTGAATTCTAATATCACCGGCAATAACAATGCCTTTATCCAAAACTCTTTCTAAAATGTCGGCTAAATTAGTAGCTTCGGTTGATTTTGCTATTGTTCGTTGATATCGTTGAGTCATATCGTTCATATGGTTTATTCTTAAGGTTATTTACAATTTATCTGCCATCATGACCTCCTGCTCTTCCAAAAGCTAATTTTTTATAAAGATGGAAGGCGGATTCTTTCTTGCCTTCTTTTTCATAGCTTTGGGCGATTCTCAATAGCGATTCTTTTGCTTCTTGAGCTTCTTCGCTTCCTAGATAAGATTCTATCACCGCTTCATAGCCCTCTATGGCATGCTGGACTTTGGTTTTTTCCCATTCTCTGGCCATTTTCAACATTGCCTGACGAGCTGAAGTTTTTGAATCTTGTTTTTTGATATCGTCTGCCATAAATAAATCATCAATCATTTTCTAAAATCATTTTTAAGAATGGTCTTAAAAAATCATTGACTTACATTAAATTGCCCAAGGGGCCTAATTCTAAATTTAATTTCTCCTTAATCCCGAATACCGTCTTTAGTTCTTCAATTTTTTTCTCCAATGCTTTTAGTGTCAGCCCTAACTTTTGAATCTCAATATCAGAAAGATTTCCGGCATCGATTCTGCGCATTGACTCTTTCTCTAAGATCTGTCTTATAAATTCTACCAATGTTAATACCAATTTTGCTATTCCTCTTTCTGCTTTTTTAGAATTACCGGCATCAATTATTTTAGGAATATTTTTTTCTGCTTTTTGAATTTCTCTTTCTAATTCTTGAAGGTACTCAATGTCCTCCTTGGTGGGTTTTAACTTTTTATGAATACCACTGCCCCTTCTTAATTTTTCAGCCCTTGAGACCGAAGTTACCAATAATCTTAGGCCTATGAACACTAAATCAATATCCGCAATTCTAATAACGGCCTCTCCGTCCACAACCGCACCCTTATCCAGAACCCTGTCCAAGACATCCACCAGGCTTACTTTTTTATTTTTGTATAATTTGGGATAGGCAATCGAATTTCTACTTTTAATTAATTTGTTTCGGTCTATCATAATCAAGGTTTACAAAATTATAAGGAGGCCAGGGTCCGCTTAATTCCAGTAAAAATCGATCCCCGAGATATTTCTCCCTTAATTCGTCCAAGTTTTTCTCGAATTTTACAAGATTTTTATCAGCTACTAAATAAGCGACATTTATAATCATTTCTTCATTTCTCCCGGTTAATTCTTTGGAAGAAGTATCGTTCAATATATATTTATCGGAATCTTTACTCAATCTTTTTAGAAAAATTTGGGAATATTTATTCATTTCTTCTTCCATTCTTGACTCGGTAATTGCATCCAGTTTCTTCTGCAGAAAAAACTTCTTGCCCTCAGGGCCTGTTCCCAGTTGTTTTCTTAGTTTTTTAATAGAACCGTCCTTGGCCTGTATTTTGGAGGCCAATCTGCCCTGATCACAGAAAATTTTTACTCCCCATTCTTTTTTATCAACTAATGACCCCAGAATATTTTTAAATTTTCGGTAATTTTTTTCCAGCACTTCTTCTATTTGTCCTTTTTTCTTATAAACAATGCCGAATCTCATTGGGATAACGGCCCTTCCCTTCATAACTTTATTTATGACCTTCTGATGGTTTAATACTGTTCTTTTTACCCATTTACATTTAGGGTCATCCAACTTCTTCTTTAATTCATTTCCCCCGAAATCGGATAGATTTATCATACTCACTATGGCTCCTAAATCTTTATATGCTAAGGTAAAAACCCCGGATTTATTATCAATGCCGTTGAGACCCGAAAACTTTTTAGGCCCATCTTCTGAAGTTATACAATAAACATAAAATCCTCGCATGATTTATTATGAATTTATTAATCAGACGGTTCATGTGTTTCATATTTCTTTGCTTTCCTTCCATAAGAAACCACGTTATAGCTTTTGTCTAATTTGAGAGTGTAGATATTTTTGTCATAGACCTTCTTCCCAAGCTTTTTCATAAATTCGCTTTGTTCAATTGTTTCTATTTCCATATCCCAACTCCCATCATTCAATCTTACGGCTTTAATCACTTCTCCCTCTTTTCTAAGTTCATCCCTCAAAAACTCAAGCGCTTTATTAACACTTTCTAGTTTACTTTTTGGGTTGTTGTTGGCCATATTTAATTTAAGTTAAAATTTAAACTTTGTTTTGCTTCATCTTGATTGCTCGTTCAAGCCGTTTTAAAATCTCGGTCTCCCTTGCAAGATATTCTTCTTCAGAAATTTGATCAAGCTCATATAAGGTTTGCATTCTCAAAAGTTCTTCTTTAATCTTAGACTCGTCGCTTAATTCTTGTTCAGCCAGTTCATGAACTTTTTCAAAAATTGCCATCAATCCTTTAAGAGGAAGCCAAAATAATAAATCATCTATAATTATCATGTTTTTATCTCCAAATTTGTTGCAATGTCAGAGACTCATTTGCATCGTCATTAACTGTTTTTTCTTTTACTACTTGCCGTTGAAGGATCGCTTCATTTTCTTTCCGAACCTTAATAGATTCGCTAATAATTTCTTGGGCCTGCTTTTCCACTAGCGATAATCTCTCTAAAGTACTTTTATTAATTTGAACTTGTTTTTCTACTTTTTGCTTTTTTGCTTCCAAATCAGCTACTAAAGCTTGGAGTCTGGTCACCTCATTCTTAAAAAAGACGGAGAGACTCGTTAAAACTTGCGGTGATTCTTGACTGGGTTTGGGATCTGCTTTTTCCAAACCATTTCCATTATTTTTAGTCTCGACCTCTTCCATATTTTCGTAAGCTAAACCTTCGAAATCTTCTCCGTTTTGATATTGCGTATTTGACAGGTACCCCAAAATTTAGACACATTGTGAACGGTTTGATAGCCTGTAAGACAATATGTCTAAAACAAATAAA
>Ga0209541_10001364_pt1 | contig 48731 bp, 45 predicted proteins | sample RifCSPlowO2_01_FD_184027 | JGI IMG/M metagenome (GOLD analysis project Ga0209541, IMG submission 184027) | Groundwater microbial communities from Rifle, Colorado - Rifle CSP2_plank lowO2_0.1 (SPAdes) (version 2) | ecosystem: Environmental > Aquatic > Deep subsurface > Groundwater | place... | reverse complement strand
TTAGCATCTGTATTCTTAATGGAATATTCAATAAATAAAAAATGTAAAAAAGAAAAAGAATATGTTTTTATTATTTCATCCGGGATAATGGCTTCTCTTGCATTTTTGCTTAAGTACAACTCAATAGTTGTGTTGGGTTTGTACTGGTTTTTTAATCTTGCATATCCATTATTTAAAAAGAACAAAGAAAATTTCTATAAAATATTTAGGTACTTTTTAATGTCTAATTTTGTTGCATTTATAATTATAATTGGAACTAGTCTTTCTACAGGCGGAATTCCGCGCTTGATATATGTAATACATAACTTTTTATTCTTAGTGATATTGCAGTCTACGCAAATTACCAATCCATTTTATTACCATTTCCTTGCCCTTTTTGATGGATTATCTCCTTTGCTTTTCCTGCTTTTTATTGTGTCAATATTTTTCATGTTTATTTATAAAAATAAAATTAGAAATGAGTACTTGCTGTTATTTTTGGTAATAGCTTATTTTTTAATTATAACTCTCCAGTCAAGAAGGCTTGCAAGGCATCAAATCATAATACTGCCTTTTTTAGTTACTATATTGTCTAGATTTATAATGCTGAATGTACACAAAATAAAAAAGATTGGAAAATATGGATTTGGCATACTTATATTCATTTTGATTTTTAGCAGCGGAGCATGGAGCATTATGGAGATAACTAAAACTGCAGATTTTAATGTATGGAGCCAAGTTAAAGATTATACAAACTCAAATTATCCAGAAAACATTACCCTTCATTCTAACTTCTTAAGAGGCCGACCTATAAGGTATTACACCCAAAGAGATATTGTGTCTGAAAAAATATCAGCTTTAAAGAAAGGAGATATAGTTTTAATATGGAATTTTCGAGGTTCTACAATACCAGAAAATTCTCCATTTGAAGATAATCTGTACTTTTATAAACAAGAAAAAGTACCAGGAAATCCCAAGTTTAGAGATTACGTAATAAATAATGGTATTTTGGTAAAGACCTTCTTTTATAAGGGAGGTGACGCGGTTAGACTATATAAAATAAAGAATCCACCACTGACAAATTTGTCAGAAGAGATAACTGAAGACAAAATAATTAACACACCAATATTTGGACTATGGGATTTCATCTGCAATACTTGGAATAAAAATGGTATAATCAAGAAAATAATACTAAAGACATTCTCAAATGATCAAATAAGTTCTATAGAGAAAAGATGCTCCTAATCTTTTTTTTGATTATATATTTTCTGAAAAAGCATATAAACCTCTATCCCAAAACCAATTTTTTTTACTTTTAAAGCCTTAAATCCTTTAAATAGGTTTTTAAGGCGCTCAACACTGAAATGTTGATGAAAATCTTCTATGTCTATATCCTTTCTTCCCGACAATATTCTTCTTAAAAAATCAAAAATTTTTCTATTTGTTAAAGGATTTAAGGGGTTGCTATAAGGAACACTTACTATTAACTTGCCATCCTTTTTTAACAAATTACACACATCAAACACCACTTTGTTTAAATCTCCTCGTAAGTGTTCAACAACACCCGCCATTACAATTACATCAAAACTGTTAGGTTTTAGCGGTATCGCCGATATATTGCCAACAAGCAAGTTTGGATTGACGCCTCTTTTTTTAGAATGCTCTCTTGCTTTTAAAATACACCATTCAGATATATCCATGCCTGTTGCTTTGTTATTCTTCGCTAAATTTACTAGAATAAGCCCTGTGCCGCATCCAAGTTCTAGTATGTTTAGATTATTGCCTTTTATCAATGATAAAACTGCCTTGATTCTTTTTGGATGAAATAATCTCTCTGCTAATGTGCCTTTTTTGCTTGCTTCCAAAAAATCATATTCTAATTCATAATCTTGGAGTTTCATTTTAAAATATAAATTCACGAGCAAAGAGAATCAACATTATATAAATTTTTTCATAATGTTAAGTAAACTTTCTAATGCCCGATAAATAGATTAACAGGATAGTCATTAATTCCTCTATGATATCTTTCATTGTTATATCATCCTTTGTAATTTCTTAATTTTCCATTTAACCAATTGGTAAAATGTCTAAGATGATAGATAAACTCTTCAGCAACATTTCTTATTGCCATTTCCACCTTACATTTATCCCGTGGATAATAAGGATGGGCAAATAAAACCTTAACACCTCTTTCTTTACACCGCTCTTTTCATTCCTTTTTGAATGGCTTATTGTCTGTAAGTATATTCTTAGGTTTATGCTTCTTTATGTAAGGCCCAATTATAGCTTCTATCTCTTCAATAGTTGGCTCATGCTCTAGCTGTTCTGCAATAATTAAAAAGATTTATAAAGAAAATTTTACCCCAAAACCAAATGGAAGATCACTACAATTCAAAATTAGTTATAAAATTAAATGAAATCATTCTTATACAAATTTATAAAATAATGGTTCTTATTAGAAAATTTGAAGAGAAAATCATTGAGCTTTATTCTGAACAGGAGATGCGGTGTCCAGTGCATTTATGCATAGGGCATGAAGCAATACCTGCTGGCGTTTGTGAAAATTTAAACAAAGGTGATGTGGTATTCTCTAACCATCGTTCACATGGCCATTATATAGCTAAAGGCGGCGATATTAAAAGAATGTTAGCAGAGATTTATGGAAAGGTTACAGGATGCTCAAAGGGAAGAGGAGGATCTATGCACTTAATTGACCTTTCAGCTAATTTCCTTGCATCAACGCCCATAGTAGGAGGAACAATACCGCTTGCAGCAGGAGCTGCCCTTGCATCTAAAATGCAGAACAAGAGCAATGTCTCTGTCGCATTTTTTGGGGATGCTGCTGTAGAGGAAGGTACATTACATGAGACTTTAAATTTTGCTTCTTTGCATAAATTGCCGGTACTTTTTGTATGCGAGAACAATCTTTATTCAACTCAAACGCATATTAATGAAAGACAACCAGCAAGGGAAATTGTTAAAGTGGCAGAAGGCCACGGCATAAAGGCATTTAGGGGCGATGGCAACAACGCCATAGAAGTTTATGAGACAGCCAAAAACGCAATTGAGCATATCAAATCAGGAAATGGCCCTGTATTTTTAGAATTCTTGACTTATAGATTTCGTGAGCATTGCGGCCCTAATGAAGATGTAAGTTTAGGCTACAGGACGAAGGAAGAAATTTTGGAATGGACAAAGAAGGACCCAATTAAAAAACTGGGCAACAAACTGTTAGATGATAAGATTGCTACAAATGAGGAACTGGAAAAAATTGAGCACGATACTGGAATACAAATTGAGCAAGCGGTATCATTTGCCAAAGAAAGCCAATTTCCAAAAAAAGATAGTATGGATAAGAATGTCTACTCAGAGTAAAACCTTAAGTTGAGACTATGACAAAATTGCGCGAGATTACATATGCTGAAGCAATTGCTGAAGCAATAAGCCAGAGCATGGAGAAAGATCCGTCAGTTTTTATTATTGGCGAGGGCGTTCCAGACCCAAAGGCTATTTTTGGCACAACAAAAGGACTGGTTGAAAAGTATGGTAGTGACAGAGTTCTTGATATGCCAGTGTCGGAAAATGCCTTGACAGGAGTATGCATAGGCACAGCTTTAAGAGGCATGCGACCAATCATGGTTCACCAGAGATTAGACTTTGTTTTATTGGCTATGGATCAGATAGTGAACAACAGTGCAAAATGGCATTATATGTTTGGAGGACAAACAAGTGTTCCATTTGTTGTTAGGGCAGTAATAGGCATGGGGTGGGGGCAGGGAGCACAGCACTCTCAAAACATTCAAGCAATTTTCACGCACATACCTGGGCTCAAGGTTGTGATGCCTGCTACTCCGTATGATGCAAAGGGGTTGTTAATATCAAGCATTCAAGACAATAATCCGGTTATCTTCATTGAGCACAGATGGCTGCATCACATACGCGGACATGTTCCAACGGAAATGTATAATGTGCCCATAGGCAAGGCTGAAATAATAAAAGATGGGAAAGATATAACAATAGCCTCTACTTCTTATATGACTATAGAAGCTTTAAATGCTACTAAGGTTCTAGAAGAAGCAGGTGTTTCTGCAGAGATAATAGACATAAGGACGCTGAAGCCTTTGGATGATAGCATGATTATAGATTCTGTAAAGAAAACTGGAAGATTGCTTGCTGTGGATTCAGGCTATTATACAGGTGGTTTTGCAGGTGAGATTATAGCAAGGATCTCAGAAAAGGCATTTGAGTACCTGAAAGTACCTCCGCAGAGGATTACTTTGCCAGATATTCCATCCCCATCTACGCCTGCCCTCACTAAGTATTACTATCCGCGGCATATAGACATAATACAAAAAGTATGCCAGATGACAGGCAAACCCACAAGCCAGATTACGCATCTTATTGAATTAGAACGAAAAAAAGAGCCGCAGCATTTGGATGTCCCTAACAAAGAATTTACAGGACCTTTCTGATTTGGATTTACAATGAAATCAATAAGTATAATAATACCTGCTTATAATGAAGAGAAAAGTCTAGCAGACGCTGTTAAAACAATTAATGTGGTTGTAAGGAGCATTTTTAAGGATTATGAGCTGCTAATTCTTGAAGACGGCAGCAGTGACAGAACTGGCATTATTGCTGACAATTTGGCAAAAAAAAATGCCAAAATAAGGGCTATTCATTTTGGCAGAAACAGGGGATTTGGCTATGCATATCGCCAAGGCGTATATCGTTCAAGCAAAAAATATGTGATGATGGTTCCAGGCGATAACGAAATTCTCAAAAAGTCCATTAAAGACATATTAAAGCACACAGGAGAGGCTGATATTATAATTCCTTATATCATAAATAAAGAGGTAAGATCTATCACAAGAAGAGTAATCTCAATATGTTTTACAACTCTTTTAAATATTTTATTTGGATTTCATCTTAAATATTACAATGGCCTGGTTTTATATGAGAGTTCTCTTGTTAAAAAAGTAAAAATGACAACTGATAGTTTTGCTTTTCAAGCAGAGATTTTAATACGCCTTCTAAAAAAAGGATATTCGTACAAGGAAGTGCCGATGTATATAAAAAAGCCTGCTGAAGGCCACAAAACAAAAGTTTTCAAAATAAAAAATTTAATTGGTGTTATATCCTCAATAACAAGATTGTTTTTTGAAATCAATTTTGCATCAAGGAAGGGATCATAGATGGCAATAAAAAATATACCAGATGTATATGCCTCGAATAAAATATTGGATACCAATGAGGCTAAAAGGAAAATATCAGAAATAAAATCTAAAAATAAAACTGTTGGGCTGTGCCATGGGGGTTTTGACCTATTGCATTCAGGCCACATCAAACATTTTGAGTCGGCTAAAAAAATATGCGATTACCTTTTTGTTTCTGTAACATCTGACAGGTTTGTATCCCTATTGAAGGGCAAAGTCAGGCCGATATTTCCTGACAAATTAAGAGCTTATTCTATCGCAAGCATACAGTTTGTTGACTATGTGCTTATTGCTGATTTTAAACTGGGTGTTGAAGTCATAAATATCTTAAAACCTTCTTATTACATAAAAGGTCCGGATTATATGAGTAAGCATGATCCTGACATAAATGCAGAAAGGGATGCAATAAGGTTCGTTGGAGGGGAAATAATGTACACAACCGAGCCTAAGTTATCAACTAGTGAAATAATTAAATATATAAAAGAAAATTTGTAGAGGTAATAAAATTAATAATCTTGAGTTAACTTATTAATTTCTTTAGAGAATTGAATAACCTATTATACTCTTTAAAGGACAATCTTTTACGCTTAAATATCTCTATTTCGATATCATCGTCAGGATTTCTAGGAATTATATGAAAATGAGTATGCATAATTTTTTGTCCTGCATATTTTCCATTTTTTAAAAGCACATTCGTTCCTTTATGATTCACTCTAAGAATTTTTGAAATTTTTTTAACTTCATTTATAAGCTCGCTTAAAATAGTTTTAGGAACATCTTCTAAATTTTCAAAATGCTTTTTTGGTATGACTAAAACGTGTCCATTTTCTGTAGAAGGGAAATCTACCGATAAAAAGGCTATAGTATTCTGAGTCTCATCCAGTATTTTAAAAGGAAATCGATTATCATGTACTTTTCTTTTTCCAGAAATAAAACCACAAAATAGGCATTTCATATACTCAATTTTTTTGTAAACAACTTTATAAGTTTTTCTACGAAATATTTTTTATTGTAACCTAGCTCCTAGTACATCACTGAGTTCTTCGATTGTTCTCTTATTATTAATGTGATGAATACCATAACTACCAACTGCTTGAGCTCCTTTAACATTTCGTTCACTATCATCAACAAATATCAGTTGTTTAGGAGTTATCCCACATAATTCACAAGCAATAAGGTAAATTCTGGGATTTGGCTTCACTTCCTTAACTCCGGGTTCACTAGAAAGAACATAAACATCAAATAAGTCATATTGTGTCCCCTTAATGCGTTCATTAATGTAGACTACATTTGGCGACTCAGCGTTTGAAATCATAGCTGTTTTGTAACCCAAACCTTTAAGTTTTCTTACTTTGTCAAATAACTCGTCATTTATAATAACTGTCTGATCAAACAACCTTCTCCAAATTGGTTCTTGTGGTGGTTCTACTCCTGCATCTGAACACACTCTGCTCCAGAATTCCATCTCAGGTAATCCTAAATGGAAGTCTCTAACATGTTTTTCGACAACTCTTTCAAATTTCTCAACAGGTAACCTTAAATATTTAGCCATTGCTTCGGTATGCTTAGTGTAATCATTTAACACATTACCCCAATCAAATCCTACTGTTTTATACTCTATCATTTTAAAAATACTTAGACTTTATTATGGTTTGATTACTTGTATATAAATTTTTTATCTTTTACTATTAATATATAGTAAAATTAATAAAGGTTGTGTTAATTTTCTTTGTTGCATACTTAGGCCATGTGATTACTAGAGATATGCAACAAAGAAAATATTAATTAATGGTACCATTAACTATTTTTTGAATGCTCCCTTAAGTAAGTAACTAGAAAATGACCAAAAACACTATGCACGTCTTCGCATACTTCATAGCCATCAAACTCGATATGTGCACTGTAATCTGCAACCTCTTTTAATTTTCCTCCACTAAATCCAGTGATCCCAATCACTACCAAACCATGTTCTTTGGCATAATTTGCAGCTTCTATAATATTCGGACTATTGCCAGAAGACGATATAAGAATTAGAATATCATTAGGAGACGCTAAATTTACTAATTGTTCTTTGAATATTAGGCTATAATAGTTATCGTTGGCAATTGCAGTCATATAACCTATATTTGAAGTAAGACAGATAGCTTTCATCCTATTTGGATTGTTGCTCCAATCTTTATTTGCACCTTTAGAAAAATCACAAACATAATGCAAAGCTATTGCTGCACTGCCACCATTCCCAGCAACAAAAATCTTTTGATTTTTCTCTATAGAATCCTCTAAAATCCTTAGTATATCCTCGTCAAATCTGAATAAATTCAAAGCGCCAATAACCTTATCTTTATAATTACTCCACTTCATCATCGAGCCCCTTAATGAAACTTATTAATTTTTCTTTCGTTACACTTTCTTTATTACCAATATAACTTACAGCAATTCCGCCTACACAATTCGCTATAAATGGCAATATCTTATCCTCTTTTGCATATGCCAATAAAGAAGTGACTGCAAATACTGCATCCCCAGCACCGACTGTGTCAACAGGCCTTTTAACAAATGCAGGAGAGCTGTAAATATCTCCATTGTGATAGTACATGGCTCCGCCCTGGCCCATTGTGACTAAAAATTTACCAAAATTTGTCCTTTCCTTTAATTTCATCATCAATGTAGGTATATCACTGAACCTGTCACCAGTTGTGTATTGAATTTCTTTCATATCCATAGTAACATACGATGCTGAATTGTATTTTGTTGCAAGATTAAAACCTAGGTTAGCGCTATTGCACTGGACATTCACAGCAAGGTACTTTGATTTCTGCTCTAAAAGGCTTATTATATTCTGATTAATAAATCCATGCCCGAAATCACCTACAATAACTAGATCAAACTTAGGCAATTCACTTTCCAAAAATGCAATGATATCCTTTTCCAATTTTTCATTAATTGGGTAATCGTTAATAAACTCTACCTTGAACAACTTTTCATTTCTCAGATGATTTAGGTACCTTTTTTTGGTTATTGTAGGAGAATTGTCCTTCACGAAAAATTTTGTTCTTATGTTTGGATTCAAACATTTGCTGATAAATTCCATTCTATTGTTTCTATCGCCTATTAAAGATAGCAATGTCACATTATCAGTGAAATTACTTACATGATTTGCAATAGCAAGCGCTCCCCCACCGTATGTCTCATGATAGACATAATCAACAGAAAGAATAGGATCTTTTATGGCTCTTCCCTTCGGGATTGTAAAATGATATTCATCTATAATAATCTCTCCAATAACAAGAGTTTTTATAGATTTAAAGTTCTTTAGAATAACTAAAATTTCATCTATAGGATACTTTTGTTTGATATTTTTGATATATTCTTTTACTTCCATTTCAACTAAGATGTTGCTTGTTACTTTTTAAATTTATTGCTTACATAAAACATTCAAAGTCTGTACAAATTAGTCAATCACCTCAAATTGAAAATTAGCATAAATTTATTACGAAACACTTTTATATAACTTTACTTCCCCTTATAGAAATCATTTATGTAATAAAATGCCTAAAAAAACTATTGTAACTGGTGGCGCAGGATTTATTGGGTCACATATGGTAGAGCTGTTGTTGAAAAATGGTTATGAGGTCATAGCAATTGACAATATGGCCAATGGGCAAGTTGATAACATTAGGATATTTGAAGATGACCCTCGCTACAAATTCCATGCTATTGACTTATCAAAAGATTTTGATGACTCCTTATTCAATAATGTTACTTATGTTTTTCATATGGCAGCTCTTGCAGATATTGTTCCATCTGTTGAAGAACCTGTTAGATATCACTATGCCAATGTTAATGGAACTGTTCATGTGCTGGAAGCTTGCAGGAAATATGGAATTAAAAAATTTGTATATGCTGCTTCATCATCATGCTATGGAATTCCTGACGAATACCCAACATCCGAGAATGCCGGGATACGGCCACAATACCCATATGCATTTACAAAGTACATCGGGGAGCAATATGCATTATTCTGGCATAAACTGTACAAGATTCCTGTTGTATCTTTAAGATATTTTAATGTTTTTGGGCCTAGGGCAAGAAGCAATGATACTTATGGTGCAGTGTTTAAGGTTTTTTTATCACAAAAATTATATGGTTTACCTTTAACAATAGTAGGGGATGGTACTCAAACAAGGGATTTTACGTATGTTACAGATGCGGCAAAAGCAGCTCTGAAAGTAGCAGAATCAGATGTAAATGGCGAGATAATAAACATCGGGACTGGAAAACCTCAATCAGTAAATTATCTTGCTCAACTTATAGGAGGAGGCACCGTTAATATTCCAAAGAGGCCAGGTGAGCCGGACTCTACCCATGCAGACATAACTAAAGCTAAAGGACTATTAAAATGGGAGCCGGAAGTAACTTTCGAAGCGGGAGTAAAAATAATGCTGGATAATATTGATTACTGGAAAGACTCACCTATTTGGGATGAAAAGTCAATTGAAAAAGCAACACGAAACTGGTTTAAGTACATATCAGATAATGGTGGTAAAAATAGCTGAAAGTAGATTTAAAAAAATATTAATAACCGGGGGTGCGGGCTATGTTGGAAGCGAGCTTACCTCAAGCCTACTAAATAAAGGGTATAATGTTAAAGTATTTGACCTGTATATCTATGGAGAGGTATTTAAAGATATTAAAAATTCTAATTTAACTAAAATTAAAGGCGATATTAGAGATAAAAACATGTTAATTAAAGCGACCAAAGATGTTGATGCAGTAATTCATTTGGCCTGCATATCAAATGATCCAAGTTTTGAGTTGGACCCGAAACTTGGCAAATCAATAAATTACGATGCTTTTTTTAATGTGGTTGAGGCAGCAAGAATTAATAATGTCAAGAGATTTATTTATGCCAGCACTTCAAGTGTTTATGGCGTAAAAACTGAAAGAAATGTTGTAGAAGAGATGCCTTTGGAACCGTTAACTGATTATTCAAAATTTAAAGCTTCTTGTGAGAGTGTATTGCAAAATATAAAAGATATGGATATGGAATGGACCATCATAAGGCCTGCCACTGTCTGCGGATATTCTAAAAGATTAAGATTGGATTTAGTTGTAAATCTATTGACAATAAATGCCCTAATAAACAAAAAAATAAGGGTGATAGGCGGCAATCGGTTAAGGCCCAACATAAATATAAAAGACATGGTGGGGGCTTATGAACTGCTTTTATCTGCCCCAGGCAAAAAAATAAATGGTCAAATCTTTAATGCTGGTTACCAAAATCTTACTGTAACTGAAATTGCAAATCTTGTTAAAGAGGTGTATGGTCATCCTGATTTAGTAATTGAGCATGTACCTACAAACGACATTCGGTCTTATCACATAAACTCTGATAAGATAAAAAGAGTATTGGGTTTTGAAGCCAAGTTTACAGTTGAAGATGCAATAAAAGACCTCATAGACGCTTTTAATAGAGGATTAATAAAGGATGGCTTGAATAATTCCCTCTATTGGAACGTAAAAAGAATGCAGGAGCTTAACTTAAGATAGTTCAACTTTGCAGAATACCAACATACTTCTTGTATTCAAAGTAATAGTGCACTATATAAAGCAACACTATCCATAACAATATTAAGATTAACTTTAATTTTTTGCTCATTTTCTTTTGAGTTCATTAATTAATATACCGTTTTCATCGTATAAGTTTATTGTATATTTTTTTAATCAATCGTCTGTCATGTTCAAAATCCTCTGGCTATAACGGTGCTCATAAATTATTTGACCACGCCACTCAAATTCTGTATTTACAGCATAAATATTTAAATACGCCCATCGCCATGCTATACATATTATCACACGATTTAAACTATTGGTATGATATGGAACTTAGAAAGGATTTTATGGTTAAATTTTTGGTGGTAGTATGGATATTACTTGTTTTTATAAGTTATTACTATTATGAAATTACAGAGTTACTTATATATTTAGGTGTTTGAAATGATTGAAGTTATCTATTTTCTGTTCATATTCCTATCAATACTCTCTTTAGGAAGAAAAATAATTGATAAATTAGGTTTAAATATTAATTTTTTAGAAACTATAGTATTCTCTTCTGCTATAGGTCTTGGAGTTTTTTCATATATAACTTTTTTTCTGGGAATTAGCAGTTTATTGTATAAATCAATTTTTGTATTTTTAATTGCTCTGCTTCTTGTTTTATCAAAAAAAGAAATTACTTATTTTTTCTATGGAATAAAAACTATCTTTAATAAAATAAAAACCTTGAAGGGTTTGGATATAATTTTGATAATAATTTTCTTAGTTTTTTTTATCCTTAATATTATAGCCAGTTTAGCACCGCCTTATTTATGGGACGAGGTTTTTTATAACTTGGCTATACCAAAAGTATATGCAAGACATCACGCAATAGTAAATTCTTTTGATAATTGGAGAGCATTTTTTCCTTTCAACATCAATTTGCTTTTTGTTATTGCTATTTTAATTAAAAATGCGATATTGGCAAAATTATTTATGTTTGCATATGGTACTTTGTTGGCTATTGCTATTTTCACATTTACTCTAAGATACTTCTCTTTGAGAACAGCACTTTTTGCAATGTTAGCCTATTATACTATGCCGATGACATCTAACCATATCGGATCTGGATATGTCGACATTGGGGTAGCATTTTATATTTTCCTTGCACTTTATAGTTTTTTGATATGGCTTTATGACAATAACATTAAATGGTTTTATTTGAGTGCTATAATGAGCGGGCTGTCTATAGCTTCAAAGCATACTGCATTGTTTTATTTGCCAATTATTGGATTGGCAATAATCTATAAATCTTTTTTTAGAGAAAGAATAAAATTTTTATCTTTTTTGAAGCAGTTACTGATTTATTTTTTTATAGTTTTTATGCTTGTAAGCCCATGGTACATAAGAAATTATTTGGTTACTGGCAACCCTATATGGCCATTTGCCTATTCTGTATTTAGAGGTATTTTTCGGGATGAGGTTTTGGCAAGTGAAAGTATTAGCCTCCACGTAAGTCAGCCTGGAGGTAAATCCATGCTTAGCTATTTTACACTTTTATGGAATATAACCATGCATAGTTCAAACTACTTTATGCAACTAGGTTTTGGGCCCCTATTTTTAGCATTTATACCATTAATAGTTTTTATGAAAAAAATTAAGAAAATCACTATTTATCTGCTTGTTTATTCACTTATTTTTATAACAATCTGGTTTTTTGGAGCTCAAGTTTTAAGGTACTTAATGGTTTATCCTGTCTTATCTATTATCTCTGGCATTGTAATGGTTTCTTTATTGGATGTAAAATCACTTAGGAAACTTGTAATTTTTTTATTGATTTTATCTTTATCCTTTAATCTACTATTGTGGTATGGAGCAAATTCAAAAAAATTACCGTATGTTTTTGGATTGGAGTCAGAAAAAGGATTTTATTTGAAACTGAGTGACCATAATGGTTACAATGTTTTTGATTATATAAATAAAAATCTTCCAAAAAATTCAAAATTGCTGCTTTTTAGAGAGGTCCGAGGTTACTTAAGCGACAGAGATTTTATAATAGCACCTGAAAAAGCCCAAAAAGTTATTAATTACGATTTAATTAAGAATAGCGATGAATTATATAAAAGATTGAAAGAATTAAAAATAACTCATATACTGATTAATACTAAAGTTGAACTTTTTCAGGCTGATTTTAAGTTTAGCAAAGCTCCACCATATTTCAGTAGGAGAGTTGTTAATCTAATGGACGAAGTTTTAAATAAGAATTCAGAATTAATTTTTGAGGATAATGGAGTGTACTTGTACTCCTTAAAATAATAAGGAAATAATTTAAAAAAGAGCATAAATAAAAGGCGACAAAGATGAACTTTGACCGATTACTATTAAAATTCCTACCAAAATAAGCATGATTGCAATTGGCAATAGCCACCATTTCTTCCTTTCCTTCATAAAGCTCCATATATCACGAAGCAGATAAAATCTTGATTGTGCCATTTATTTTGATGATATTGAAGTATTTTTAAATATTTCTCTCAACTCATTAAATTGAGCCAATAAATAATTATCTAATCTAAAAACAAAAATAGCACCCAAGTACTGCAATGTTATATGGGTACCCGCTTTTTATGTAAGCACTATCCTTCTCAAGTATACGTGCAAGAATCCAAAACGGGTCACCTCAATCACTTTTAATCAAGGGGTCGTTGAAAATTTTTTGTTATTTTTTAATGTTGTACAAAAAGTCATTTAATTCTAATCATTTATCGTCTTTTCACTGTCCCACATATCCTTAGGATTATCTTTTCTTGCAATCAGGAATTTGTCCATAATAAGATAATCAATTCCAGTTCCCATCATACACCTGTAAGCATGCTCTGGCGTGCAAACAATTGGCTCGCCTCTTATATTAAAGGAGGTATTAACTAAAATCGGCACTCCGCTTAGCTTTTCAAATTCCTTAATCACAGCATAATATCTTTTGTTTTGGCTTTTCTTTATTGTCTGCAGCCTTCCACTCCCATCAACATGAGTCACAGCAGGCAGCAATCTCCTCTTTTCTTTTTTGATTGGATACACTATCAGCATAAAATCTGCTGGGATAGGCAATGGCTTATCAGCTTCAAAGTAATCATAAGTGTCTTCTGTTGTAACAACAGGAGCAAAAGGCCTGAAATGCTCCCTGTGCTTGACTTTTAAATTAAGAATGTCTTTCATCTTGGGGTTGGTAGGATTTGACAAGATGCTTCTTGCGCCAAGCGCTCTCGGCCCCCATTCCATTCTGTCTTGGAACCAGCCTATAACATTATTTTCATAAATCAGCTTGGCAGTTTGCTTTACAAGCTGATTATCATCTTTAAATGTCAGATAAACAATTTTATTCTTGTCAAGATAATTTTTTATCTCATTTGTAGAAAAATGAGTCCCATGATAAGCATTGTCCATAACATAAACTCTTTTTTTGCCCAGTATTGTATTGTAAATATAAAAAGCAACCCCCAAACTTGTGCCTGCATCTCCAGCAGCAGCCTGTATGTATATTTGCTTGAATGGGGTATTTCTCAGAATTTTGCCGTTTGCAACACTATTCAAAGCAACACCTCCTGCCAAGCATAAATTCTCCATTTTTGTGATTTTATAAAGATGGTTTGCCAGATGAAACAAAACCTCTTCAGTTATTTTCTGCAAAGAAGCAGCGATATCTTTATGCCTTTGCTCAATTTTCTCTTCCCTTTTTCTTACAGGCCCAAATTCCTTTATGAATCTCTTGCTTGGCATTGTAAGCTTGTAATGATAAACAAAATATTTCATATCCAATTTGTAGCTTCCATCTTCATTTATCCTTATCAATTTCTTGAACTTGTCATAATATGTTGGCTTTCCGTAAGGAGCAAGCCCCATTACCTTGTATTCATGGTCGTTAACTTTAAATCCAAGATGAGCTGTTACAGCGCTGTACAATAATCCTAGAGAATGAGGGAAATGGATTTCTTTATCGATTGTTATTTCATTGCCGTTTGCATAGCCAAGAGTTGTTGTTGCCCACTCTCCAATCCCATCAGTTGTTAGTATAGCTGCTTTTTTGAACGGCGATACAAGATAAGAGCTTGCAGCATGTGCCATGTGATGCTCAACAAATAAAATGTCGCCTTTGTAGCCAATTTTTTTTCTTATTGTGCTTGGTACTCTTAACTTTTCATTTATCCAGGACGGCAATGCCTTATAAAAAGACCAAAATGATTTTGGAAACATCTCAAGATGCTGGCTCAGCAGCCTTTCGAATTTTAAAAGCGGCTTCTCATAAAAACCCACATAATCAATATCTTTGCCCTTTATCCCAGCTTCTTCCAAACAATAATTTATCGCATTGATTGGAAAGCTTATATCATGCTTGACTCTCGTAAATCTCTCTTCTTCCGTAGCTGCAACTATTTTTCCGTCTTTTATCAAGCATGCTGCTGCATCATGATAATAGCATGAAATTCCAAGTATTCGCATTTTAGAATAACCTGTAGTATTCCTCTATAGGCCTTTTTTTCAGCTTTCTTACCACCCATGAAGAGCCGCTGCTTTTTAAGTCCATGAAATGCTTTCCAAACAATTTGCTTATAATTGATACAATCCCAATTCCTGTAAAATATACAATGAAAAGCAAAACAAAATTAACTATATCAGTGATTAAATGAGAAAAATTCCTAAATCCCTGCTTAAAACCTTTGAAAAATACAACAGCATTGTTCATTTTCTTGTTCTTGAAAAAATATAACCTGCCAAATAAACAATAACCACAAATAAAAATACATGATAATATTTAATCATAGAAGGCAATTTATTGAAAAAACTCATTATAAAATAAAACACAGAAGCAAACAGCAAAAATCCTGCAAAAAAGCCTATGGAAATTCCAAGATTGTGTGTGCTATCATTTTTTACATCGATTGCAAAATTATTCATAGCAGAAAGCAAAATAATTTCGTTTATAAAGGTTATTCTTTTGTGAAGCTTCTGTAAAACTTCTCTGCAACCCCCTCCAAACTGAAATTTTTCAGAACATAAGCCCTGCCATTTTTTGCTATTTTCTGCGCCAGTCTTTTGTTTTCAATAAGCTTTATTATTTTATCTGCAATATCATCTGTGTCAAATTTTTTCGCCACAAGCCCATAGCTCTCATTTGGAATAACAAATCTTCTGCCACCGCATTCCATTACAACAACTGGTGTACCACAAGCAAGTGCTTCATTGACTGCAGGCGTAATCTCTTGGTAATTTGCAAGCACAAATATAGTTGCCATATTATATATCTGTGCAAGCTCTTTCTTGGACTTGCTGCCCAAGAACTTGACATGCTTGCTCAATCCTAAGTGCTCTGAAATCAATTCCAGATTTTTCTTGTAATAGCCTCCTCCAACAATCCACAGTTCCGCATCGTGGTTTTCCCTTACCTTTGCTAGAGCTTCGATTATAAGATGATGCCCTTTTATTTTATAAAGCCCTGCTACTGATAGTATTACTGTTTTTTTTGATTTTTTTATATTTAATGGTTTGAAAACAGATGTATCAACTGCGTGCCCAGTTATAACCTTTCTTTTGCAATTTTTCTCCATTAAGCCAAGACTTTCTGCACGCTCAGCAGCTTCTGGATTTGTGAAAAAAAGCCAAGAAGCATAATTATAAGCTTTTTTTACTATAGGAATTACAATATACCTTGATAATTTAAATAATAAAAATCCTTCTACTGTTTGAGATGTTCTCAGGATAAGTTTAGCATTGTATTTTTTTGCAGCAAGATAGCTTTGATAAGCAAAAATATAGAATTCAGGATTGCTTGTTTCGATTATGTCATAGCCTTTTAGTTTATCTATTAAGTCAGAATAATAATATCTCGGCAAACCTAAGGCAAAAAGAACTTTTGACAAAACAGTATTGTAGTCAAAGCCTTTTATCTTAACTGTATTCAATCCATAAATTTCTTGATTTTTGCTGTCTGTAAAAATTGTTGCATCAACATTTTTTGTTTTTAAGTGCTTGTAAATCTCTATTAATACATGCAAAGACGACTTTAAGTTTGTATGTGTCGGAATTACAACAGCAACTTTTATGGGTTTCATTTTTTTTGAGTTAGAGACTGTAAAAGATTAATCTCTTCTTTGCCAATTCCTTTAATAGCCAAAATGACGAGAAAATAAATTATTGCTGATATGCTTATTATCAAAATTAAGTGTAAATTTTTTAAATAGATTACGAACCCAATCATAGCAATATTAGCTATTATTGGTTTTGCAACAATTTTTGCTAGATTAATGCTAAACTTATTTTTTGATGTGAGATAATAAAGCATACTAAAACTAAGAATCTCGCTTATTAGTGTTGCTACTGCTGCTCCTATGTAGCTGTACTTTGGGATCAAAATTACATTAAGAAGTATATTGAATATTGTCGTTATACCCGATGTTAATGTAAAAAGTTTCTGTCTATCAATAGCATTCAAAAGATACCCCATAAGATAATTTACAAATATAAAAATAAGCGAAGCTGCAAGGATTTGAAGTGCTATAACGGAATTAGTGAACTCTGATGAGTAAATATGAAGTATTACTCTGTCAGCGAGTAGGATTAATCCAGTCGCTATTGGCAGTGCAAGCAATATCATGTAGTAAAAAGATTTTTCGTAAAGTAGTTTAGTCTTATCATAAGATAACCTGTGAAATTTTGCAAGTGCCGGAAAAACTGCAACTATAAGAAGAAAAGGAATTCTTGTTATAACCTCAATTATTTTTAGTGCTGCATTGTACCATCCTGTGACTGCAAATCCTTTCATAAAACCTAGCATTATAGTATCTATCCTGAAATATATGCTGATAAAAACTGTGGTAATCCAAAAAGGCATAGATTCTTTTAGATTTTGTTTCCATGACTCTACATCAATTGCTAACGAAACTTCTGATATTTTTGTTTTTGTCAATATGTAAAGCATAAAATAATAAACTATGTTTGAGAAAATAAGCACTAGGAATAACGAGACTATTCCATAACCTCTGTAAAATAGAAAAATCCCAAGGCCTGCAGCAATAAATCTTTCAATGACTCTTGAAGACGCTTCATATTTCATCAATTCATATGCTTGAAAAATTGCCCTGTACATACCTGCAAGATTATAGAAAAACATTGCAATACCAGCTAGAGTCACAAGCAAAATTGTTTCAGTATCCTTTCTGGAAAACCAGATAGCAGCTATTGTAATGAAGAATGTCACTATGTTAAGCAAAATCTTGAGCGTAAACGTTTTTGTCAGGTGAGCTTTTGTAAGCGCCTTGTTCTTTGCCACTTCTTTTGTTATCAGGGTAGGCAAGCCCATGTCCGCAAGTATCAGGAAAAGGGCAACAAATGAGAATACGAAAGAATATTTGCCTAGTCCTGCATCTCCTAAGTAGCGGGCTATTGCTATGACTAAAAAAAATGTCAAAATTTGGCTTATGATCTCTCCAATGTAAAGCGAAGCGACATTTTTTGTAATAGATTCTGCAGTTGACATTGTTCCTAAAATTTAAGCCCCAAATGAACTATTAGGAAATTATTTATATACCTTTTGTTTCTTTTTTCCAATGCAATTCAAGGTTTTAAGCGTTGTTGGGACAAGGCCCAATTTCATTAAAATAGCACCCCTTGTCAAGGAAACAAAGAAAAGAAAAGAAATAAGGCATGTTCTTGTTCATACAGGACAGCACTATGACAAGGCAATGAGCAAATTGTTTTTTGATGACTTGGAAATCCCAAAGCCTGATGTCAATCTTGGAGTTGGCTCTTCATCTGATGTAACGCAAACAGCAAAGATTATGATGAAGTTTGAAAAAGTTTTAATGAAGGAAAAGCCAAACCTTGTTATTGTTGTTGGCGATGTCAATTCAACATTTGCGGCTGCAATTACAGCCAGAAAATGCGGCATTAAGGTTGCTCATGTTGAATCTGGGCTTAGAAGCTTTGACTTAAGCATGCCTGAAGAAACCAACAGAATTTTAACAGACCATATTTCTGATTTCTTATTCACAACAGAAGAAAGCGCTAATAAGAATCTGATTAATGAGGGAATTGATAAAAATAACATTTATTTTGTCGGCAATGTGATGATAGATACTTTGCTGAAGCACAAGGAAAAAGCGCAGAAATCACCTATATTAAAGAAATTAAACTTGAAAAAGGGAAATTATGCAGCGCTCACATTGCATAGGCCAAGCAATGTTGATGATGAAGACTCATTAAAATATATATTGTCAATTCTTGATGCAATTCAAAGAAAAATCAAGATTATTTTTCCAATGCATCCGCGCACTTTGAAGAACATTAAAAAATTTAATCTATTCCAAAATCTGAAAAACCAGAAAAATCTTATTATTACAGAGCCGCTTGGCTATCTTGATTTTCTTAGCTTGATGAGCAATTCTAAATTTATTATGACTGACTCAGGAGGCATACAGGAAGAAACAACAGTTCTTGGGATTCCCTGCATCACATTAAGAAACAACACAGAAAGGCCCGTAACTGTCGAGCAAGGCACTAATCTTCTTGTAAGCACCGACAAGAGCAAAATCATCCAAACAGCAAATAAAATTATCAACGGCATTGATGTCAAAGGCAAAATTCCAAAGCTGTGGGATGGAAAAGCTGCAGAAAGAATTGTTAATATTCTTGTAAGTCGCCTGGGTTAATCTTCTGAATCAATTTTAAACTTTTCTTTCAAGTATTTTCTTTTGTTCTCCTTTCTTGATATTTTGCCGCTTGTGGTTTTTATGAGCCATTTTAATGGAACAAGATAAACATCTTTAAGCAGCAGATTGAGGTCCTCGCTCACTCTCTTCTTTATATCCTTAATAATTCTGCTACTTGCCTCTTGAGACTGGTGCTCTGTTTCAGCTATCAAAATGACTTCCTCGCTTCCAATGCTGTCATTGTAGATACCAATAGCTACGCATCTTCCTTTCTTTACTCCATCAATATGATTGGCTAAGTATTCTATGTCATGCGCATAATAGTTTTTTCCATGAACAATTATTAAATCCTTTTTTCTACCGGTAATGTAAAGTTCTCCGTCAACATAATATCCTAAATCGCCTGTGTAAAACCATCCGTCTTCTATTACCTTGGCGGATTCTTCTGGAAGCTTGAAGTAGCCTGAAAACAAACAGTTGGTCTTCACAGATATCTCCCCGACATAACGCTCTGCTAAGTCTTTCCTTTTATCATTAACTATCTTTATTTCTGTATTGGGAATCAGCTTTCCAACAGAAAGAAAGTTTATTGCATTTTCTTTATTATCAGCTTTTTTTGCATAGTGCTTATCAACAAATGATTGCTTGTCAACATAATCTACCCTCACTTTCTTGCCAAGCTCTGATTGTGTTATTGCAAAAACATTCTCTGCCATTGCATAACAAGTCTGCAAAGTTTCGCTTTTAATTCCATATTTGCTGAACGCATTATGAAATATTTCAAAGCTGTGTGCCTTGCAAGGCTCCGAGCAGTCGATTATTGCCCTAAAACTTGACAAATCGTATTTTTCATTGCTTGTGTCTATGTATCTTACTAATAAATTGTAAGCAAAATTCGGAAGCCAGCATAAAGTTGCTTTGTTCTTTTGAGCATTCTCAAAAAGTATTCTTGGCATCACAACCCATTCAAAAGGATCCATCATAACAAGTGGGATATTCTTAATTAAAGGCACGATAAAGCATGCAATAAGCCCCATATCATGATACAAAGGAAGCCAGCTTATTATGACATCTTTGCTGTCCAGCTTAATGGGATGTGCGTAATTGTCAAGCTGGCTCAAAACAGATTTGTGCGACAATGCAACTCCCCTTTTTAATCCGGTTGTGCCAGAGCTGTGCTGCAAGAAAGCAATGTTATTTTCTTCTATGTCATCCTCCCAAATCACATCTTTGTTGAATTTAATCTGTTCAGGAATTACTGTGTCAATACCTAAATCCCTAGCTATCTGATTAACTTCTTCGAGATTTTCTTTATACGTTACTATAGATTTTGCTCCTATTCTTTGTGATAGTTTCTCCATAGAATCTCTATGCAAGTTTATATCCTGCCTTTCAGAAGGAAATGGAAGTATGGATGGAATAGCCCCAATCATCATTGCACCAATAAACGAATAAAACAGATGCGGAGAATGCTTCAAAATAATAATTACAGAATCACCTTTTTTAAGTCCTTTGCATTTGTAATGATGAGCATAGCCAGCAGAGTTTTCTATAAGCATCTTGTACGATATACATTCTTCCTTATCCCTAGCTATGAATCTGCAAAAAATCTTGTTTGGATGTGTTATACAGTGCTCCCTCAGCACCGAAACTAGTGTAGCCATATTAGTAAGCACCTTAGGCAGAATTATAAACCCTTTGCTTTTAAAATGATTTCTATGTCTTTAAGCGACTTAATATTTGTTATATCCCTTGCGCTGAATTTAACTTTGAGTTCCTTCTCTATATCAGTCAGAAGCGTCAAATTGTTTAAGGAGTCCCACTCTGGAGTGTTTTCTTTTGACATATCATCAGAAATCTCATTAGACTTCAAGTTAAACACTCTTGCGCATATATCCTTTATTTTTGGATTAATTTTGCTCACCTTCTTACAAGAATTGCAGCTGCAACTGCATAATTTTTCGAGTGCGAAATGCTTATCTTTAAATCTTTTCCTTTGATTTTTTTGGATTTTAATAGGGCGTATGGCGAACTGTCCTTATTATGAAGAATTTGGATTTTTGTAAAATCAATCTCTTCTGTAGGATTACATGCTTTAATCACAGCCTCCTTTGCGCAGAACAACCCAGCAATATGTTCTGCATTTTTATTTTTTAGATTTTTTATCTCATCTTTAGTCAGAAATTTCTCTAATAGCTTTTTGTCTATTCTCTTGAACCTAGAAACTTCCTCTATGTCAATGCCAATGTTGAATATCATATTAATTGCTTAAGCAAAATGTAAAGTGGCGAGAGCCATCCTATTGCGATAATGTTGAATGTTATAAATATTCTCATTGCTTTTGTCAAGTAATTTTCTGAATAAATAATCTTTGCAATTGCCGGATATTTTTGCTGCCATATCTGTTTTGATTCAGCTTTTTTCTTTCCCCATATCTTTGAAAGTGCTAAAGTTCCGCCTAGAAAAACCCCCCATAAGGTATAATACATTATGTATTCAATTGATGGAAAGTCCTTAAAGTAATAAAACAAGTGCGCCCATCCGATAATCATAATGATTATCATTGTTTTTGCATATACGTGCTTCCTGTTTCTGCATAATGGGAAATAAACATAAGCAGTAAGCCAATTGACAATAGTGGCCTGCCAGTTCTGCCAGAACTTTGTGAGAGTCGGCTGCATGTATGGAAACTTTGGAAAATTTTCACTCACCTTAAAACCCATAAGCGCAGAAACCCCAATAACAATATCAATATCCCCTGACAATAGCACATAAAGCTTAATTGCACCAACATAAGCTGTAAGCACAAGCCATTGCCAGAAGTTCGAAAATGAGAATGGCACTTCTTCTACTCTTGAAAGAACATAGACTAAGAGAGCATACTTTGCAATACCTATAACTATTCTCTTAAATCCAACCAACACATTTTCCTTTTTTACTTGCTCAGGATGCAAGTTTTCAACTCTTTCAACAGGGCCATGGCTGAAGGAGGGAAAGTAGAATAGGTAGGCTAAGTAATCAATCAACTTTAATTTTTGCATTGAGCCTTGGTTTAAATCAACATAGTAATGTATGGTCCTGTACATTGTATAGTAAGCTACAAATGAGTAAAAAGATGAATGATATCCAAATATGCGATAAATTATCATATTAGAAATCAGCATGAGCGCTTCAGTAATCCAGAATACGATAGCTCTGAATTTAAAATTATAATTAGAGCAAAAATAGAGAATAAGAACAATTGCAAAAAATATTATAAAATTAGCCAAAGTTGACGATAGCAAAGCAAACAAAATGCTGCCTGCAAGTACAAATTTGAATTTGTTTGGAATAATGTAAAGAATTAAAGCAAAAATCAAGCCAAAGACTAATAATAATCCTGTATTGAAGTATGGCCCGAGAACAATGCTGGTGTAAGGCTCTAAAGTGTCCTTAAGTATTTGAAGTTCTTTAAATAGCATTTAAACCTACCTAAGTCGGAAAATAAACCAAATCAGGCGAAACAGCCTTTCCACTGAAGAGTATAAACAGTATAAGCAACATAACCATTCCTCCCATAATAAGCACTATTTTTCCGTATTTTTTCATGAAACCTTCTCTTTGATCATCCATTTTTTTAGGTGTTGAGAAAGGGTTTATTTAAAACTGTCGAAATTAATCTAGGCTTTAATGTTTTTCTTTATTTCTGGAATCCTGCTTGTTAAAGTGTCGTACAACACATCTGCTATTATTCTGTGGCCCAGTTTGTTTGGGTGGGCATCCTCAAATGAAATTATGAGCTCTTTTATTTCATAACCCTTAAAGTATTGGACCATGTCAATACTAAGCACTCCTCTTTTTGATGTTATGCTGTTAACTGTCTGGAAAACTTCCGTAAATTCATAATTCTTAAAATCACCAAAAAACTGAGGCAGCACAATAACTACAACTGTTATGTTGTTTTTCTTCGCTAAATCAATAATGCCGTTAAGAGAGCTTTCCATTAGCTTTCTGCCTTCAAAATCTTCCTTGTAGAGTTCATGCACATAACCTGTGTAACCATTATTGCTTTTTCTTGCAGCAAACTTTGTCTTGATGTTGACAATTCTGTCCCAGAAGAATGCATAATTGTAGCTGTTTCTTTTGTAAATTGTTGCCAAGCTTTTTTCGCTGAATTTTTTTGTAAGCTCCGGATCATTGGGGTAGTAGCCAACAATTATCATGTCAGGCTTGAATTGCAGGACTTTTTCCTTGAGCATCTCATATTCCATTTGAGTGTTGTAGTTGCCCAAAGCTGTGTTTATAACTTCAAATTTCTCACCTTTGCGGTTCTCATTAAGCTTTTTTTCCAAAACTTCGGAATAAACATCTTCGATAGGAACCCCCCACCCAAGAGTAAATGAATCGCCTAAGACCATTATTCTGTAAGTTTCTTTTGGCTTTTCTAAGGAATATTCTTTGTCTCTGAAGCCCTGAGAATTTATTTTTATATTGACTCCGTAAAGAAAAGCTTCCTTATTTGGTATATGCTCATGTGAAATATTTGGGTTGTTGCTGGCCCTCTTGAGAAGCACAGAGTAGCGCCACATTTCTGTATTGTAGTTTGCGTACAAAGGATAAGAAATTCTCAAGATGACTTCCAGAATAATAACAAAAACGAAAAGAATAATTATTAATACTGCAAGATTCTTCAAAAAACCGTTATTCTTAGACATCACCAAGCTGAACATTATGTAAATTTATAAAGGTTATTGAAAAGATTTATATTAGAATAAATAGCCCAGAGCTACATGAAATCAAAAAAACTAGGATATTTCCTGAAAAATTTAATGATTCTAGTTATAGTAATTGTTGTTATGCTTGTTTTCTTGGAAATAATTGTAAGGATATTTTTTCCTCAAAATCTTAACTATACAATGTTTGACAGCACTTTAATGTATAAGCACATCCCTGATTTTGAAGTTAGGTTTGGAAGGCAGGAATTCTCTAACCTAATAAAGTTTAATTCCAATGGATTGCGTGATTATGAGTATGAATATGAAAAGCCAAAAGATACATTTAGAGTTTTGCTTCTTGGTTCTTCTTTTTCGCAGGCTTTGCAAGTTAATCTTGACCAAACTTATGAAAATCTAGTTGAGAAAAAATTGAATGAAAATAAGCAAAACGAGAAAAGATACGAGGTAATTAACACAGCAGTGGGTGGCTGGGGCACTGCACAGGAGCTTTTCTATTTGAAGACAGAAGGTCTCAAATATGACCCAGACTTAATAACTCTTGATTTCTCAATAAGAGACATCTCAGAGAATGCGATAAATTCATTAGTAACAGTAGAAAATGGAAAGATTGTTGAGCACATCCCAGTCAAGGCATCTTTGCCAAAAAGATTTCTGCTTTTCTGCAGCAGGTACACGCATCTTTGCTCATTGGCACAAACTGTGATTTTAAGCGACGCTGCTAAAGACGGTTTTTTAAACAAATTACTTACAAGAGCAAAAGTAAACACAGAAACTAAAAGAACTTTGAAAAGAGAAGATATTTTCTTGAAGGAAAACTCTGCTGAATTCAACGAAGCCATTGAAGAGACTTTCTTATTAATAAAAGAAATAAAAAAAGTGGCAGATAGCAAAAATATTCCATTAGTCATCTTTATCATACCAAACCGAGAGCAAGTTGATGATGAAAAGCTGAAGCAATTCATGGAAAAATATTCTTTGACAAAAGAAAATGTAGAGTACGACAAATTCCAAAAGCTTGCAAAGAAATTTGCCCTGGAAAACAGCATTTCGTATTTTGATGCACTGCCTTATTTCAGACAGCAAAGCACAAACAACACCTTCTATTTCAACATTGACGGGCATTGGAATTCAAAAGGGCATGAATTAGCAGCAGATTTGATTTTTAACTATTTGAAGAATGGAAAAAAGCAAACAGGCTAAAACTTTAAAGGAGAGGGCAAAGAAATATATTCCCTTCTGGGTGCAGATTCAAATCTATAAATTAATCAAAAATGCAAGATTTTTTAAAAACTTTATCTTGCGTAAAAAAATTACAAAGGAAGATATAAAGAAAATTTTGAGACAAGCGGGTTTAAGGAAAGGCGATATTGTAGTTGCGCATTCATCACTTGGAAGAATTGGTCATGTGGAGAATGGGCCTGACGATGTCATTAACGCTTTTTTGGAGATCATAGGTAAAGATGGTTTGCTTATTATGCCTGCTTTTTCTATTCTTAAGTATAACAGAAAGCTTAAGATGTATATTTTTGATGTCCGAAATACCCCAACTTATACAGGCTCAATCCCAGAAACTTTCAGAAAGAGAAAAGGAGTAAAGAGGAGTATTTCACCTACACATTCCTATTGTGCTTTTGGCAAAAGGGCTGCTGAATTTGTTAAAAACCATGAAAATTGTGATAATCCATTTGCAATGAACGGGCCTTTTGGAAAACTATACTATTGGAATGCAAAAATCTTCCTTATAGGCGTAGATCAGCTGGCTAACACACCTTTACACATTGTAGAAGACAAGACTAATTTTCCTGTAAAGGTATTTACAGACAAATTCAAGGTTTTAGTTGTTAATAAAGGAAAAAAGAGACTCATAGAAGCTAGAAAGCATTTACCAAGCTTAAGAAAGCATCGTGACCCAAATATTTTAGAAAAATATTGTATGAGGTATTATGTTATGAAAATCTATAAAATTGGCAATACAGAGCTTCGCGTTCTAAATACAAAAGATTTTGTGGAAATGATGGAAAAGCTTGTTGAGAAAAATATAACTATTTACCATGTTAAATGATTTTTGTATGCATCTGTGGGTTTAGTTCAAGTAATAAAGCATCTACAAAAAATTTTGCTGCCCAATTTGGGAAGCAGAAAGGAGCGTACCATCCATATATAGGAAAGGCTCCTGGAATTCCACCTTTTACCCCAGCATTTGATGAATTTAGAATTTGAACAGATTTCATGTATGCATTGCTTTTTTTTGCAGCATCCAAAAATTTTTGATTTTTAGTTGCTATAAATAGCTTTTGCCAGATTATTGACATCTGTGAGTTTCCTGTCAAGCAAGACCATTTGACACTACTTTTCCATTCTTTATTGAAGCTGCCTGGAAGCGAGCCATCAGTTCTTTGAGCATGCATTATTGGAGTTGCAGCTTTAACTGCAGCCTCAAGATACTTCTTTTTTCTTAAGTAAATTGCCGCCTCTAAAATTCCTCTAATGGAATATGCTATTGTATGGACTAAGGGCTCTTGATATGGATAGAATCCGTTATTTTGCAGCCATCCATTTTCTAGCTGCTGTGTTAAAGCCCACTCAATGTTATTTTCCGCTGCTTCTTGATAAGCAGCATTTTCACTTATTTTATGGGCATATAGAAGAGACCATGCAGTTCTTGTGTTGTAGGTATGAATATGGCTAAGATATTCATTCTTTCTCCAACACCCATCTTCGTCCATGACGGAGAGCAGCCAATCTGCAGCTTTCTCAGCTGCTTTTTTATACTTGTTGTCTTTTGTTTCTTCGTAAGCCTTGCATAGCCCAAAAATTACTTGTCCAGTGTTAAATACTATTGGAGCGTTCTTTTTTCCATCACCTGGAAAAGCCCCTGATGGAAGCTGGTTTCTAAGTTCAAAATCCGCCATTTGGATAGCCTCTTCTTTATAAAAATATTTTTTTGAAAATTCTGCATAGTTAAAGAATGTTGGTATTATATAACCTGTTGTTTCAACATATGAAGGAGCCCATCCTTCAAACAATGAATAAAAAGCACTTACGCCTTCGTCTTTATTTTGTTTTTGTGCTAGGCTAAGCCATTCCATTGCTGCTTTTATATGTATTTCATTTTCATAAATAGGATAGCGCTTTTTAAGAAAATCTTTTAATGCACTATTGAAAATGTAATAAAAATTTTTAGGCTTAAGACCTTTTATAATATATTTTAAGTACCTCATTTCAATATTCATAAAATCCTTTCTTTGTTTTTTTGCCTAATTTGTTTTCTTTAAGCATTTGTAATAATATAGGTGATGGGGCAAACTTATTACCTAATCCCTTTTGCAGATTTTTAAGGATGTCAACTGTTACATCAACTCCAACAAGATCGATTATTTTTAACGGGCCAATTGGATGAGCTGCTCCAAGCATCATTATCTTGTCAATTTCGTCTCTTGTAGCGATTCTCTCATATAAGACATTAGCAGCCTCATTTAACATAATAAACATTATCCTATTAAATAAAAATCCAGGAACATCCTTAACAATAATAGGTTCCTTGTCAAGTTTTTTAACAAGTTCTACAGTCCTATTTAGAATTTCTTCTGACACGAAATCCGGCTTAACAATTTCCACCATTCTCATATACAATACAGGATTTGAAAAATGAAGACCTAATATGTTATGCTTATTTTCGCAGTTCTTAGCTATAGTATTTAACGGAATTGAAGAGGTATTTGATGCTATAATTGTGTTATTTTCTGCTATTTTATCGAGCTTCTCGAATATTTCCTGTTTTATTGTAGCATCTTCTTTTACGCTTTCTATCAATAAATCTTTGCCTTTCAAATCTTCAAAATTTGTGGTTGTCTTTAGTTTTCCTGCAAGCTCTTTTTGCTTGAATCTGGTAAGGCAACTTTTTATTCCATCTTGGGTTCTTGAAAATAAAGTCACATCAAAGCCATACTTCAAGAATAGCTCTGCAATCTGACAACCCATTGTACCAGAACCTACTACACCTATTTCCTTTATCTCCATCAATCTTTGTAATTGATATAAATTTATAAAGATATCGCAAAAGTTGTTTTCTCAATAAATTTATAAATATTCAATAGTTTTTTAGTCAAATTATGAAAATAATGGTTACTGGCGGAAATGGTTTTATTGGACATACTTTAGTTAGACATTTGTTAAATGAAGGAAATGAGGTTAAGGTTATTGACATCAAGCAAATTAAATTTACACATCCAAAGCTTGAGTTTGTCAGAAAGTCCGTGTTGGAAGATATAAGATGGGAGATGCGAGATTGCGATATGGTTTACCACCTTGCTGCAGAGCTTGGTGTTGTTAATTCTGACAAAAAGCCTTTAAACACATTGGCCGTCAATATAGACGGAACTGTCAATGTCTTTAGATGCGCTCTTGGCACCAATGTGAAAAAAATCGTTTACACTTCCTCTTCAGAGGTTTATGGCGAGCCAAGGGAAATACCAATTAAGGAAGAAAGTACAAAAAGCCCTGTAAGCATCTATGGTGTTTCTAAATTAACAGCTGAAATGTATGCTTATGGCTACTTAAAAGAATATGGAATGGACATAAATCCAGTAAGATTGTTTAATGTCTATGGTCCTGGGCAAGGCTTTGAGTGGGTTGTGCCGATATTTATTCAAAAAGTCCTAAATGATGAACCTCCACAAGTTTTTGGTGACGGTAGCCAAGTGAGATGCTTTACATACATAGCAGATGTTGTAAGCGGCATAGAGGCTGTAAGGAAAAAAGGGGCAAAAGGCGAAGCATTCAATATTGCGAACACTAACCAAATTACAATGAAAGAACTTGCTGAACTTATAATAAAAATCTCTGGAAAAAATCTAAAGCCGAAGATCGTTGGATTTGGCAAAGAGACAAGAACAAAGGAAAGAGAAATAATGAAAAGAATTCCAAGCATTGAAAAACTAAAGGCTCTTGGCTGGAAGCCAGAAATTGGCGTGGAAGAAGGAATTAAGAGAGTATATGCTTGGTACAAGGAAAACATTGGCAAAGAAGAATTGTTTTATGAGTAGATACTATAAACGTTCAAAAATCTCTAAAATTATTGATTTATCGCTACTGTCAAATTCTTAGAATCGCTTAAAGTCCCGTTCTTTGCAGTAGCATTAACATTAAACGTTCCAGTCGCTGTAAAGTTGTAATCTATATAAACGAACATCTGCTCGCTTGGCTGCAATATGCTGTTTGAAGTGGCATTTATTACATTGCTGTCTTTGGTGTCAAAAGTCCAGTTTACATTTGTGAGATTTGTATTCAGATTATTTTTAATTATAAATTCAAATATTCTTTTTGTGCCTGACTCATTTACTACGCTTAGATTAAATGCTTCTATATGCTTTACATCTATTGTTATGGTTTTGGAATCCGAATAGGTGCCATTTGTTATAGTAGCTACAGGACTAAATGTTCCGCTAGCTCCATAATCATATTGTATAAATATGAATACAGTTTCATTTGACTTTATTGAGCTAAACTGGCTTGTGGAGTTTATTATCTTACCATTTCCAGTTGTTAAAGACCAATTAAGATTAGATAAATTTTCCAGCAAATTGTTCTGCGCCTGTATCTCAAATATTACTTTGCTTATGTCTATATTCAAATCATCAAAGCTTGTTATTGCCAAATCTCCTACACCAACAGTAGAACTTAAAGAAGATGAGATAGTGGTTGAAGAACTTATTCCTGTTGCATTAGCCTTTACATTGTAAGCGCCTTCGTCTGAGAAATTATATTGAATATATACAAATGCCCTTTCTCCTAAAGCCAAGCTTATATTTGAAGTGCTGTTGATTCTATTGCTGTCATCAGTATCAAATTGCCATGATACATCATTTAGAGTAGTACTGCCATTATTAAGAATTACGAATTCAAAAATGTAATGTGTGCCATTTGAATAGCTCGGCTGCAAAGAGGTTATGGTTATGTTTGCCACAGTTTCTGAAATATTGACCCTAATAGTATAATTTGCATCTCCCCAATCACTTTGTGAAGTATTATCAAAAGCCAAGCAATTCCAGATAAAATATGCTTTGTCAGGAATATTGTTTAAGGTAAAAGTTTTGTAATCTGAAGTTCCAGTTAATGCCTTAGTTTCATTAGCTTTCCATGTCCCTGAAATATTGTGGTAAAAGGTTACATTAATCAACTTTTGATCGTCTGTAGCTGAGCAATTAAAAACTATATTTCCTGTTGTGCTTATATAATTTTTACACCAACCCCAAAATCTCAGAATTATCTTATATTTATTTAAAACTTTCTATTCTTTGGTTTGACGACTAATTTAGATTTATTAGCTTCTCCCAACTCCATGATATAGAATTCCCATCTGCTTTATTTTCTCTTTATCAAGGCAATTCCTGCCATCAATTAAAACCAATATTTTGTATTTTTTTAGCTTTGTCAAATCCATGTTTTTGAATTCACTGTGATCAGTCACTAAAATAACGTAATCACTTTTCTGCAGCAGTTCATCCAAGTCTTTCACATTGCTGTCTTTTTTGACATAAGGATCAAAAACAAAAACATCAGCGCCTTTTGTTTTCAGTATATTGAGGACTTCAAATGCAGGACTTTCCCTTATGTCATCAACATTGGCTTTGTATGCTAAGCCTAGAACTCCAACTTTCGCTCCTTTAACAGATTTTTTCAGTTTTTTTAATTCATTTTCCAAAAGCTCAATTGTGTAGTGAGGCATATTATCGTTGATTTTTCTCGCAAGCATCAAGAATTCATGGTTGAATCCAAGCTGCTTAGCCTTTTCTATCAGATAATATGGATCAACGCTGATGCAATTATGCATAACCAATCCATTTGTGGTTACTACAGTTCCAGTTTCCTCAACTTCCAGAGAATAAACATAATCTCCATGCAATTTTTCAATACTCTTGATTTTTAAGGCAGCAAATGTATCATGAAATTCAACATTAGGATAAGTGATAATTTTCTTGATATTGGCTAAGTATTGCTTAAGTTTTTCCTGCTTACCCCCTAAGAATATATCTTGAAGGATGTTTATATTTCTTGCTCCATGCAGCCTAATTAAGCCTTCTCTAAGCTCGTTGCCAGGCACTAGCCTATTGTCTTGCAGCATAATCATAACTTGCTGTTTTAATTTTCCGCTTGAAGTGAAATAATTTACGCTCGCTGTGTTATTATTATGCAAATAATTTCTATTTAATTTTTTGTAGTTTCTCTTTTTATTGCTGTAGTTAACCCCCCCATCTCCTCTCAAAATGCCCTTTATTATTTCTATTCTGAATTTTCTTGGCATTGAAAACAACTTGGGAGGAACTGCCATATTATAGCAATTAGTCCCGCATTTAAGGACATCCCTCATAACAATACCAAGAATTTCTGAAGATATTTTAATATGGTGGGAATGGCTTTTCTTATCAAAGTATTCAGAATACGCAAATCCTTTTTTATTTATTATAGCTTTTAAATCATTCGTGTATTCTTTCTCATTTTCATTGAAAGTAAACCTAATTCTTAATGTTTTATCTTCTGTAATGCATCCTTCACTTAAGAAATATCCTATCAGCCTTGCAAATTCTTCATCTATCTCCAAAATACCCTTCATTTTTCTTAAATCCGGACCCCTTCCAATACATAAATAAATCATATCTCTGGGTATTTTAAGGAATTTCTCAGCCTTAAGAAAATAGCTGAGGGGAAGCATATCATATCTAAAGAAATCATCATGGTATTTGTAACTGGAAATATAGGGCTTTAAAGCTTCTTTATAATCCTTGAAACTTCCATCTATTAATTTAACTCTTATCTTTTTAGCCAATTCCTCGTTAATATTTTCAATTATATCTATCTTAATCTCTTTCTCAATCTCAGGCAGCTCCAAAGACACAACCAATCTGTCATTTCTGCCTAATTTGTCTGCAGGTTTTATTTTTAATCCGTTATTAAACACAACTACAGGATGCTTGTCAGTTAATTTGAGTGAATAATTACCAACTGCGTTTATCCTTAGCATATTTTGGTAGGGTCTTTTGCTTAGAAGCTTAAGTGGCTTGTAGCATGATTTTTTATTATCCAAATCAAAGGACAACACTTCCAAGTTTCCTGCATTGACTAACCTTGTTTCGCCGATTTCTGCTTCATTATAATACTTTAGAAGCTCATATAACTCTCCTATTTTCATAGGGTAAACGGAATCCTCATATTTTACAAAAATCCACTCGTTTTTATCAAAGCAATGCCCGCCTACGCCAGCACCAGGATAATGTGGCATAAATGCAAAAGGCTTTGTGGAAGCCCCTTTAATAACTTCTATTATGTCAATGCCGGCTTTGTCAAAGCTTTTTGCCATTTCGTTGACAAATGCTATGTTGACGTCCCTGAAAGTATTCTCCATTATCTTTGTGGCTTCAGCAGCCTTGATACTGCTAAGCTCAATAACATCAGCATCTATTATACTTCTATAAAATTCAGCTGCCTTTTTTGACGACTCTTTTGTTATGCCTCCAACAACCCTTGGCAAATTCTCAATAGTCCATTTTTTATTGCCAGGGTCAATCCTTTCTGGGCAATGAGCAACAAAAATATCATTTTTGTAGGCATCAAACCTTTGCTTTTTTAATATTGGAACAATAATTTCTTCAATTGTGCCAGGATAAATTGTCGATTCGATTATAAGCAATGTATTTTGTTTAATAAATTTTGATATTGTCGATGTTGATTCCATTATAGCAGTTAAATCAGGAGAATTACTTTTATCTGCCGGTGTTGGTACACATACAATAACAATGTCAGAAACAGGTATGCATTCACTTGGATTTATTGTTGCATGTATTTTAATTTTTGAATTTTTTAATTTGTTGATTATATATTCATCATCAATCGGGCTTTGGCTTTTATTGATTAAATCAACTTTATTTTTGTCAATATCAAATCCATAAACCTTAAAGCCTTTCTCTGCGCATAAGCAAGCCAAAGGCAGTCCAACATAGCCTAAGCCGACTATTGTTATTGTTGCCATTATCAAAAAGACTTGAACTTTGTTTATAAAATTTTCTGATAACCTTTAAATAATGCTGTTTAATACATATTGCCTATGAAAGTACTGATTACAGGCGCAAGCGGCGCTTTGGGGCAATCTTTAAACAAGGTTTTCAAAAATTCCTTTTGTCCAACAAGCAAGGAAATGAATGTGACTGACCAAAAGGCTGTTGAAAAAGTTATTCTGGGCTATAAGCCCAACACACTAATACATGCAGCTGCATTGGTTGGCATCAGGGAATGCGAAGAAAATAAGGAAAAGGCATGGCTCACTAATGTTAAAGGTACTCAAAATATTGTAAATGCTTTGAAAAAATTAAATAATAACTGCTATCTTATCTACATGTCAACAGCATGCGTTTTTGAAGGTGAAAATAAAAAATATTATACTGAAGATGATGTGCCAGCCCCAAAGAACTATTATTCTCTTACAAAGCTTTGCGGAGAGATTGTAACAAGGCAGTACAACAACACATGCATTATAAGAACCAATTTTGTGCCAAAGCAGCAGTGGAAATATCCAAAAGCATTTATTGACAGATTTGGAACTTACTTATTCAGCGATAATGTTGCGCAGGGAATTCATGATGTATGGGAGAAAAGGAAAAAAGGAATCATCCATATTGTTGGAGACAGAAGAATGAGCATGCATGAGTTGGCAATTTTGGCTGGCTCAAAAAACATAGGCAAAATGACGCTTAAGGAATACAATGGACATCCATTAACAATTGACATGAGCTTGTCAACAAAGAGATGGAAAAATTATAAAATAGAATGATTTATTTCCTTAGATAATATTCATTTTCTTTCCAATATTTTTTCCATGTTATATGATTTGTTTAAGCTATGGTAAGTCTTAGATTGAATTTCAGCTAAAAAGCCAAAGCTCAAGAATTGGATACCTATTACAAAAAACAATACAGATGCAAGAAGAATAGGGCCAACATTGAATTTTGTGCCATACCTGATAAAATTGTACAATAAAAATCCAATTGAAATTAGTATGTTAAAGCTAGCTATTTTAAAAAATAGGTAAGAAGGTCTAGTGGAATAATCCATCCAAAGCTTGGCGTTAATTAAATCAACAAAACCTCTAAAGATTCTCTTGTAGTTATATTTGCTTTTGCCATATTTTCTTGGAAAATGCTTGACTTTTACTTCTCCAATCTTAAAGCCTTTCCATCTTAATAAAGTAGGTATAAATCTGTGCATTTCACCATAAAACTCCAAATCTGCGAAGCATTCCCTTTTGTATGCTTTTAATGAGCAACCAGAATCATGAATAGCCTCTTTTGTTACTATGCTTCTCAAAAAATTTGATATTTTGGAAAGGAATACCTTTGAAATTTGGTCTTTTCTTTCAAAGCGCCAACCTGATACCACATCATAACCTTCTTTTAGCTTATTGAGCAATTTTGGTATGTCTTTAGGGTCATTTTGCAAATCAGAGTCAATTGTAACAATTACAGAGCCTTTTGCATTTTTAAACCCAATATTAAGTGCAGATGTTTGCCCAAAATTAGTCCTGAGTTTTATGATTTTTATGTTCTTGTTTTTATTGTAAAGCTTTTCAAGAATTTTAAAACTATTATCTGTGCTTCCATCATCAATAAAAATTATCTCATAGCTTTTGTTCAGTTTATTGAGGACATTCTTTAGCTTATCATAAATTATAGGGATATTCTCTTCCTCATCATAAACCGGACTTACAACTGAAATGTCAAGTTCTTTCATTTTTGTACCATTCTATGAAACTTTTCATTCCATCTTCAATCTTAACCTTTGGCTGCCAATTCAGCATTTTTTTTGCCTTTTTAATGTTGCTGTAAGTAATCAAAACATCTCCGGGTGGAATAGGCATTTTTTTTATTTTTGCCTTTTTTCCAAGATTTTTTTCTATTATTGAAATGAAATGATTTAGCTCTATAGGATTTGAGTTACCCAAATTTATTATCTCATATTTAAATTCTTTATCCAATACACTTAATATACCCTTTATTATATCGGTAATGTAAGTGTAGTCTCTTTTAGTAGTTCCATCACCAAATACATTTAATTCTTTTCCTTTGTAAATAAGCTCAGTAAACATATATGGAGCCATATCTGGCCTGCCTCTAGGCCCGTATACTGTAAATAATCTTAAACAAGTTATTGGGATATTATAAAGATGGCTGTAAGTATAACAAATTAATTCTGCAGCCTTTTTTGTAGCCGCATAAGGGCTTATTTGTTTGTCTGTGTTGCAATCTTCTTCAAATGGAACTTTTGTGTTGCCATAAATTGATGAAGATGAGCCAAAGATAAAATTCTTTATTTTGAATTGTTTTGCAAGCTCTAACAAGTTTAATGTGCCTAATACATTAACCTTTTCATACAATACAGGATCATTTATAGAAGCTCTGACACCTGCTCGTGCAGCCAAATGTATAATCTTTTCTACCTTATTTTTCTGAAATATTAATTTTAAATTTTTTATACCAGTTATGTCTGTTCTGTACAGTCTAAAGTTTTTGCTTTTTAAGCCAATTTTTATGTTATCTTCTTTGAAATTTGGGTTATAATAATTGTTAAAATCGTCAACACAAATTACATTCGTACCTTTATTTAACAGAGCTTCACATAAATGGCTACCAATAAAACCAGCCCCTCCTGTAACTAAGATGTTCATTCTAAATCTTATAGCTCTCGGAGATTTTGTAGTTTTTTAAAGGTTTCGTTTTAGGTTTTAGGAAAAGCTTTAAATTCAGCACATAATAACGAATGTTATGATTGAAGTATCTATAGTTATTGTAAATTATAATGGTAAGGATTTGTTAAAGACAGCTATTGATTCTATAAACAAACAAACTAAGGAAAATTATGAAATTATTTTAGTCGATAACAATTCAACTGATGACAGCATTGATTTTATTAGAAAAAATTATAAAAATGTAAGGATTGTTCAAAACAAGGAAAATGAAGGCTACGTTGGCATAAATTCTGCTATTAAGCATTGCAAGGGAAAATACATCTTTTTTGCAAATAATGACCTATCTTTGGATAGAAATTGTATAAAAAAGCTTAAAGATATTTTAGAAAAAGATAAAAGTATAGGCATAGCTTCTCCAAAAGTTGTAAATTATCTTGACAAAAATTTAAAATCATGTGGGACATGGGTATCCAGGTGCTTCTATAATGGGCATTTCAAGTGTAGTAAAGACTTCATGAAAGAAATCCCGTATAATGGTGTAGCTCTAATAAGAAGAGAGATAGTAGATAAGTTTGGTTATCTTTTTGACAAAGATTACTTTATTTATGCAGAAGACCTCGATCTTGGGTTAAGGGTAAGGCTTCTAGGGTACAAGGTCGTGCATGTCCCAGAAGCTGTTATTCACCATATGCACTCGATTACTCTTTCAAGAAGTAAAAAGTATAAGCTGACCTATTTGATGGAAAGAAATTTGTTATCTACTTTTATCAAAATATTATCTGTAAAGAATATAGTTATTTTCGCCCCTTATGCGATTATAATGCGCTTTATAGGCATGGCAAAAGATGTACTAACTTTTAAATTCATTAATGCAGGAGCTAGATTGCTGGCATTATCAACTATAATTATTAATTTACCATGTATAATAAGAAAAAGGGATTCTATCCAAAAACTAAGAAAAAAAGATGACTCTTTTCTGCTTCAAGTTTTCAGCGAAAGGTATTTATTTAGCAAGCAAAAAATAAATGTCTAACCCATTACAACAAGCAAAGCTTTTTTTGTAATAACAAAATTTTTGTTTTTATTAAGAAAATCAGAAGCGTACTTTTCAAATTCTTTATCAAATTTTAATTTGTGGTATATATTTGATGCCCAATATTTTTTCAAATCATGGTAGGAAGGTATTCTAACCTTATTTTGAAAATGAAAAGTATTCAACTTATTGAAATTTGATTTTGCAAAAGGCAGCACTTCTTTATCCATAAAATTGCCAGCAATATATTTAATTTCTGCAGGAATCTTCATAAAGGACGAAAGGAAAGAATACCATTCGTCATTATTACCCTTATATGGAGACATTATAACTATTCTACCTTCCTTTTTTAGTTTTGTCTTAAGCACCAAAAGTAATTTTTTTGTGTCCTTGACATAATAAAGCGCATATATTGAAATTATAAGGTCGAAGAAACCATCTTCAAGCGTAGACGCTTCAGACGCATCCCCACAAATAAAATTTATTCTAAGATTTCTTTGTTCTGCTTTTTTCCTAGCTTCTATTATTGAACTCTTGGAAATATCTATTCCATAATAATTACCTTCTGGAAACAACTCAGCAAACTTGATAATATGATTTGCGGTGCCACAACCAACATCAAGCACATTATAACCCTTCCTTATGTTTAGCTTCTTGAACAACCATTCATCGAGATCGATAGAGCCAAATTTTTTGTTTGTTTGTATCCGTAAATTGAGTTGAGAAGTTATTTGGCTGGTTTCTTTCTTACCTTGCATCTTCGCACCACCTTATAATTTCAAAAGCCTCGGCATGCTTGCAATTTGAAGCAGCGCCTCGAACAGCAGCTATCTCCCTCAAAAGCTGAGGGCTCCTCATCCCTCTTATTTGAGACTTATGGAGGCCATAAGCTTTAATTTTTCTTTCTATATCAATAGGCACAAAATAATTTAGATTCATATTTTTTGGATTCCAAATAACATCATGAGCTGCTTCATATACAAGCACCTTTTTTACGAAAAAATTTTTATCATGGGGCCTTAATGCTATAAAAGCGGCATTAAATACTGTTCTATGGTCTTGGTTATAGCCAGGATGCGGCAAAAATACTTTCCTTGGCTTTATACTATTTATCAGGTCTTCAAATATGTCTATGAATTCTTGCTCAGTGTAATGATTGACCTTGCTTTTTTCATTGCACTCCCATTTAAAACCTAGAAAATCAGCCACTTTTTTTAACTCTATAAATCTTTCTCCTGTAGGTGTTGCCTCTTTATTTTTTTTTATCTTGCTTTCGTCTATGCCACAGAAATAAACAAAAAATGTTTCATCTAGAATACCACCGCAGCCTAAAACTTCATCGTCCACATGAGACGCTATGACGAGATTTTTAACTCCCATAGGCGAAAGTAAAATATAAGTGTTAATAAACCTTATGGTTAGCCGTTATTCGAGGATTGTTTAACCTTGTATACCTCAGTTCCTGTTTTTTTATTTTTATAAACTTTCTCGTAATTATTTTCTTTTGCTATTTTATGGATTTTGCTAAATTTTAATGTTATTATGAAAAAAAGAAGTAATATCCAAAAATTAAGAAAAGTAGAAAATAATTTTATATTAAAGGTTTTTTCTGAAAAATATTTGTTTAAAAAACCTACTGTTTTATAACTTTATATATTGTTGTGCCACTAGCTGGGTTATCATAAACAACTTTTAGTTTATCGCTACTTTTTATCTTACTAAATGAGTTCTCATTCATTTGAAAATCAATCCCCCATTTATTGTTTACCCAAACATAATCAACTTTATTTAAGTCTAATGGAGACGTATGATCTATAACAAGCCTATTGATGTTATATGATAAGCATTGCCCATTTCCATAAAATACATCATGCTCTTTTGAATTCGTTTTTGCCCATCCAAAATCTTGCTTGTAGATGCTCCATTCTTTTGATGCAATCGAGAGTTTTACAACTTCTGTAAATATAAATCCAGCGCTAATAACTAATGCAGCAATAACATATACTTTGTTTATTTTTATAGAGTTAATCCCCTTTGCCCATATCATGCTTATGAAAGGCACAACGGGCAATAATAGCCTTGCGCCAAACCAGCCTGTGTTTATCAAATAGATAAAGAGCATAAATAAATACGATAAAAACACAATATGCACACTTGTCAAAAAATATCTTTGTTTGCCTTCAATCCTTAGAAATAAACCTTTGATGAATGGAAATATAAATGCTATTGTGCTTATCACCCAAATCACTAGCAGATATTTTATGTAAGGTATATCATAAAAAATTAATAGCAATATATTGCCGTTTGGAACCCCAAATAATTCTAAATAGGTTGTAAGGTATGCAGTAACAGAAAAAATATTGTTAAAATTTATTTTGTTGAATGAAGTTCCTAGTTCAACTCCATGAAAAATCCCATTTAAAAATGGCCAGAATGGATTTCCTAATACGACATAATTTCTTAATAACCATGAAGAGGCTATGAATAAGGGTAGTATAATAATAATTGACAATTTAGTGTATTTGCCCTTGTTGTTTTTATATGCCAAATAAATAAGCATTGGGAGCATGAAAAGGGCATTGTATTTTGAAAGTAATGCCAATCCAAAGGAGATCGAAGATAGTATATACTTGTTATTAAGCATAAAATAGACAGATAAAATTGAAAAGAATGTTACTGTAGAATCTACATAGCTGAATACACTATAATCAATAAAAAAGGGCACAAAATTTAGAAATATTATTGAATAAAATGCTACTCTATCGTCAAACAATTTTCTTGCTATTAGGTATGCAATTATTACAGTAAGGGTACCAAAAATAGGCGATACTAACTTCATGCTTAAACCTGCAATATTATAGCTTATAAGGCTTGAAATTTTGTAGAATAATGCAGCAACAAAATGAAAAAATGGCGGTGGCCAAAAAGGCTCCAATCTTCCAAGCCCTTCAAACAATGGCACTTTATCGTTAGTTGCTATGAATCTAGCACTTGCCAGATGCCAGCAAGCATCACCAGATGTAGTGTGGGTTAAAGCAAATACAAACCTTAAAATTGCAACTCCAATAATAATAGCTATGCTAAGTTTTGCATAGTTGTTTTGTTTCATTATATAAGCGAAATATCTTCTAAAAATAAACCTTTCGGAATTTTAACGTTCCAGAAGCCCAAAAAATTTTAAAATTTCCTATGTTTTCGATAATTTTATAAAAGTTATTGAATGCGCTACTTGAGATGTGCGGAATATGTGGCTTTACTTGGGAGGATAAAAAACTGCTCAAGCAGATGGCTGATCGTATCAGGCATAGAGGTCCTGATGATGAAGGCTATTACACAGATAAAAATATATCATTAGCCAATAGGAGATTGAGCATAATTGACCTTAGCAAGAAAGGAAAGCAACCTATTTTTAATGAAGACAAATCAATCTGCGTTGTTTTTAATGGTGAGATATACAATTTTCAGGAAATAAAGCAAGAACTTGAAAAAAAAAGACATAGATTTTATTCAAATACCGATACAGAGGTTATTGTTCATTCTTATGAAGAATATGGGGAGAAATGCCTTGAGTATTTTAATGGAATGTTTGCATTTGCATTATGGGACTCTAAAAAGAAAAAACTGTTTATTGCAAGGGACAGGCATGGCATTAAGCCGCTTTATTACACATTATTAAAAGATAAATTAATATTTGCTTCTGAGATAAAATCAATTTTATTAAACGAAGAAGTAAAAAGAATTGTGAACTATGAAGCATTACACTATTTTCTATCTTTTAGATGCAACAGTACTCAAGAGACAATGTTTAAAGGCATTTACAAATTACCGCCAGCTCATTATTTAACCTATTCAAATGATAAACTTCAAATTAAAAAATACTGGGAGCAAAAATTTGAGCCTTTGTATAAATCAGAGGATTATTATGCCAAGTTAATTTTGAAAAAATTAGAAGAATCTGTTAAGTTGCAATTAATAAGCGATGTTCCTTTAGGTGCATACATATCTGGAGGCATAGATTCAACAACTGTTGTAGCTCTAATGTCAAAGCTTGGAGTTAAGGACATAAAGACTTTTACTGTTAGCTTTGGATTAGGTGAAGAATATGATGAAGCCAAATATGCTAGGCATGTAGCTGATTATTTTGGCACTGACCATAAGGAAATTACAGTTACTCCAAATACTGCTAAGCTATTGCCAGAGATGGTTTGGCATTTGGATGAGCCTATGGCAGATCCAACTTGCATACCTGTTTATTTGCTTTCTAAGGAGATTAAAAAATATGCAACAGTTATCTTAACAGGCGATGGAGGTGATGAGCAGTTTGGGGGGTATTTGCAGTTTAAATTTATGAAATTGCATAAAAAGCTTAGAGTAGTGCCAAAGCATATTAGAGAAGTTATTCCTTTAACTGTCAAGTATGTGCCAAAAGGCATTCTTAACATATTTTTTAAATATTCTAGAGATTTAGGTGATAAAGGAATAGACAGGTTAAGCAAATTTATTTTAACAAATGATGATGCAGAGGCATATCTTTATTTGATGGGAATTTTTAATGAAGAGGAAAAAAAAGAGGTTTATTCTCAAAAATCAAAGGAATTTACAGAGAAAATTGATATTGCTGACTACTTCAACAAGAAATTTTTCAGTAAAAAATATCCTTATATGACTAATGTAATAAGGCTTGATACAGAGATGATTCTTGTTGAGGATATGCTTATGAAAGCAGACAAAAGCACAATGGCTTTTTCAGTAGAAGAAAGAGTGCCTTTTCTTGACCATAATATATCGGAAATTTCAAGCCGAATTCCACCAGATTTAAAGTTAAAAAATTTTAATGAAAAATATATATTGAAGAAAGCTGTCAGGGACTTAGTTCCAAAACAAACCATAAGGAGAAAAAAGGTGAATTTTTTTGTTCCAATAGACCAGTGGTTTAGTGGCGAGATACTGGAAATATCAAAGCAGATGCTCTCCAAGGAGGAAATAAAAAAGCAGGGAATTTTTGATTATAGGTATATAGATAAGGCATGGACCAACTATAAAAAATCCAGATTGTTTTATGCAAGGCAGCTATGGAGCGTACTATGCTTTAGTATATGGAATAAAATGTTTATAGAAGACAACATGATGGAATTTTCAGAAAAAAAGGCCAAGTTTTAGTAAAATAATAATGATTAAAAAACTTTTACAATTAAAAGACAAAATATTGGACAATGCTGCAATATTCAATTTAGTAAGAACAATCACTGACAGTAGGAGCCATAACATTGGGATAATCAAAAAAGAATTAAAAGCCAAGAAGAATGAAAAAATATTGGACATTGGATGCGGCTTAGGGAATTTCAGCGGAGTTACTGGTGGAGATTACACTGGAATAGATGCAAATCAGAGTTTTATCAAATTCGCAAATAGGCATTATAGAAATGCAAATAAGAAATTTATGGTAATGGACGCAAAAAAATTGCAATTTAAGGATAAATTCTTTGATAAGTCAATCTTCATAAGCATGCTGCACCACTTTTCTGATAAAGAAAGCGAAAAAATATTAAAAGAAATACAGAGAGTAACAAAAAAACAATTGCTTGTGCTTGATTTGCTTCCAACAAAAAGAAAATTTATAAATTTTCTTTATAAGATGGATAGGGGCAGTAATATAAGGCCAATAGAAGAGCAGTTTGAGCTTATTAGACAATATTTTAAAATTGAAAAATATAAAAAATTTGAAGCGTTAATGAGCGTGCATTCGCTTATTTTATGCAGGCCTTTGAAATGAACGCCTTAATAATATCTGGCTATGCTTATAATTGATGCTATATCTGCCATTACCAAAAATATAATAAGAACAGTCAAGAACTTATTTGCCTTATAATGGGCAAATAAGTTGTAAATTCCAAAAGTAAAGAATATTGATATTATGGATATTCCAGGAAAGAGCAGCCTGCCTTGAGGCTGGAAATCATACAAGTTGAATGACACAAAAGAGAACCCAAATAATGCGAGATAAAACAAAAAAATAATTAAAGCCTTTTTTTGTTCATTGCTCACTATTTTATTATTTTTTCTGTATTTTTTATAGAAAAGGCATAATCCATAAACAGAGCTTATAGTAATTAACAGCAAAACTAAATACACTGCGATAAATATCATTATGCCGCTTTGCGAAGTTAGGTTTCCTATAAAAACTCCATTTGTACTTCCAAAGCTTGCCCAGAAAGTTACAAATGTCCATCCCGCAAGCCTTAGAAAAAAAAGATTAACCTTTATTATGTCTGGAGGGGAGGCAAGCTTCATGGCATTAATCCCGAGAAAGTCGCCATACAAGTTAAAATTCCTGACAAAAAGCCAACCTGAAATGATTAATGCGATTATGGATATTAAAGCAACAGGTTTGACTGCCTTTTTAATGTCTGGATAATATTTCACAATAAAAGCAAAGGGTATTGTTGCAACTATTGGAATAGTGCTTAATCTCGTTATTAGCGATATCCCGACAAGCAGTCCAAGCACAAAAATTCTTTTGGTACTTTTTCCCTTTGCAATAATCAAAAGAAGCATATAAATAATCAAAGTTGTCAAAAAATCTGCCAAGTTAGAATTTGTGACTGCACTGTTAAAATTTATATAGGATGGAAGAAAAGAAGCAAATGCTAAAATTCCTAAATTTAGAGTCTGGTTTTTAAAAAGCAAAGAAACTATTTTATGGACAAGATATAAGGTAAGCATGCTGAAGAAAATTGAAACGAATCTTAATAAAATTATTTGATATGCCTCGTTTTGGGTGAATATCCTGATAAATCTTAAAATAAATGAGGCAGAATAATGGTAGAACGGCGGCTGGAAAAATTCCGTGCTAAGCTGCCCTTCCCTTTGCACAGGCAATTTTTTATTGTCAGCAACATATTTTATATACTCAAAATGCGATTTTTCATCGGGCTTTTCAAAAACAGGCACAATCAATGCAAAAACTACTCTAAAAAATAATGCAAGAATCAAAATTATAGCTAAGATATGCTTGTGCTTCATTTTAACAACCTAATAATTGCATTTGCAAATTCATCAATATTGTTTGGTTTTATTAAAACTCCATTCTTCACAACTTCTGGATGCGAGCATACATCAAATGCAACAACCTTTTTGCCGCATGCTTGAGCTTCTGCGATAGTAAGGTTGAATCCTTCCCATAGGGATGCTGTTACGTACAAATCGCATGCTGCATAATAATACGGCAATTCTTTGTCATCCACAAATTCTTTAAAAATAACGTTTTTGTTAGCTAATTTTTTGATTTTTTTGTAGTAATTGGGGAATGTTGGTTTTCCTATAATCAATAATTTAGCATTTGGCATTTTCTCGTTGACATTATCAATTATTTTTAACAAAGTGTGGACATTTTTGTGCGGAGACAATCTTCCTACAAAAAGCATCAGCTTCTCATTGTTTTTTATGCCAAGCATTTTCCTTATTTTGCTTCCATTAATTCCTCTTCTGAACCTTTTTTTGTCTATTTTGTTGTATATAACTTTACTATTCAGCCCAGTTTCTTTTTTTAACTCACTTTGCATGAATTTGCTGATTGAAATTGCCGAATCAACATTTTTTAAAGATAATCTATTTAGAAAAGCAAATAGTTTCAAGTATATCTTATCAAAAACATTTTCAAAAAGCTCGCTATACCCAATTCCATGATTATAGTAGATATATTTTATGGCGTATCTTTTCTTCGCATAGTATGCAATCCAGTTCATAGGGTAAAAATGTGAAATAACCATATTATATTCTTTTAATTTTTCAGTAGCATTCTTAATTTTTTTAATATCTAAAAAAAATAACAGCCTGTAAATGCGCTGAAGAAATAGATTTTTTGGCATACCTAAAACTTCAAGCTTGAAAACTTTTGGTTTTAGTGTTGCTTCAAGAGCAAAAACAGTGACTTTATCCCCTTTTTTTGCATATTCTTGTGCTTGCAACTCAACGACTCTATCTATTCCGCTGTAATAAGAGAATGTTGGAGTTAAAATTGCTATCCTCATCAGATACCACCAATCAATTTTAAAAATTTCAACTTCAAAACCATAAAGTAGCCTGCTGCAAGCTGCGGAATGCCGAGCTTTGAGTAGCCTTTTGTCCTGTCCACAAAGGTTATTGGTATCTCCCTTATTTTAAATCCTTTTAGATGGGCTTTGAACAAAACTTCTTGGACTATTGCAGGACCTTTTGACTCAAGCTTATCTAAATTTATCTTTTCTAATACCTTTCTTTTAAAACATCTAAAACCAGAGTTGCAATCTTTAACTTTTAATCCAAGCATTAATCTAATGTACATATTAGCAAAATGTGTGACTATCTTTCTTATTAAACTTCTTCCAATCTCTTTGCTGCCTTCAACTCTTCGAGAACCCAGAACCAAATCAGCATTTTTTAATTCCTCGAGCATTGATGGAATATATTTTGGATCATGGGACATATCAGCGTCCATCTCAACAATTGCCTCTGCCCCATGCCTTAGGCAGTAAATAAAACCATCTCTTCCAGCAGAGCCTCTTCCTTTGTCTTTTTTCCTTAACAAAAGGTGCACATTCTTATTTTTTTTTGAAATTTGCTGTATAATCTTCCAAGTCCCATCTGGGCTGTTGTCATCAGCAACAACAATGTGCAAGTTTTTTATTCTCAATTTCAGAATCCTGTCTATCAAATTCTTGATGTTTTCCTTTTCGTTGTATGTTGGAATCATCACAAAGGTTTTCATTTTAAGAATGGCGTAGAAGAGTATTTATAAATTTAGTTGTACTATAATTTATTTTGAGAAAGGTTTAAATATACTTGAGATTTTTATACACTATATGGTGGTAATAAGAAAAATATTTTTTGTAAATTTTTTATTTATATTAGTTTTGACTATGCCTGTTTATGCTCTTTTTGGCAGGGTTGTTGATTTTGGAACTTACCATCATATATGTTTCAAACTTAGTAGTAATGCTTATAACTTTATAATTAATCATTCTGTAGGAGATTCTTGGCCTTGTGGAAACGTAAACATAAGTGATAATCAAATTCATATAGAATGTGTAAGCCAGTTTGATGGTGCTCACTTAGGTAAATATACGAATTGTTTACCTAATTCTGGAAAGTCTTGTGGTATTTTTGATTTTGATTCATCTGAGGGTAAGGGTATACTTTCAAATGGGTGGTCTAATTCTCAACCATCGTCTGGAACTAACCAAATCAAAAATATAATATTAAATGGCTATGCATATAAGGAATTTAAAAGTATTCTCTGGTTTTTACCCGATATGCCAACTAATTTCTATAGTAGCGATAATTCCTGTCCTCCAGCAATTATAACATCAACTAATCCTTCAAATACTTCTGTTCTCAGTTCAAAAATTAACACAATAACAATAAATACTGATATAGACTCAGTTTGTACAGTTTCAGATACTCCAAATTTAAATATGGAAGATATGACTGTACTAACAGTTGATGACCTTAAATCTCATAGTTTTACATTTGAAGGAAATGACTCAACAAATTACACTTTCTACATTAAATGCATAGATGAATTTGAAGATATAAATGAAGGTGATTATGTGTTAAGTTACTTTGTAAATTATAATAATCTTCCAACAATAACTTCTACACCTATAACAAATGGCAGGGAATTAGAGTTATATGCTTATAATGTTACTGCAACAGACCTCGACAATGATAATCTGATATTCTCTGATAATACTACATTGTTTGATATTAATTCTTCAACAGGAGTAATATCTTTTATACCTACAATAGGAGGTAACTATGTAATTAGGATTACTGTGGCTGATGGAATTGAAACTTCTGAGCAAATATTTAATCTGAATATCGAATTGGTCAACAATGCGCCAGTAATGGAATCTTTAGGTAATTCTACCCTTATTGTAAATAAAACTTTTATTAAAATTATTAATGCTACAGACCCTGATGGAGATGGACTAAAATTTTCAGAGAATACGGTTTTATTTGATATAGATCCAATTACAGGCTTAATAAACTTTACCCCATCAGTAATCGGACTATTTGGGATTAATATAACTGTAACAGATAATAATAGTCTAAATCCAAAAAATGCTACAAAAACTCTTTTGCTTATTATTAAAATATTACCAAATATAATTTTAAATTCCCCATCAAATGATAGCATTAATGTTAGTATAGATACAAACATTACAATATATTTTAGCGAAAATATCAACAAATCAGATTTAGAAAGCTTAATTAAAATCAAAAGTGTTGATGGGGAAGAAATTATAGGTATTTTTAATGATAATACACTAAATCAATCTTTTAATCCAATTTTATTGCTAAAACCAAACACGACTTACATAGTTAATGTATCCCAAAATATTAAGGATTTATTTGGAAATAATTTGGATAAAGAATATATTTGGACATTTACAACCGAATTAAAAGACACAGATAAAGATGGTATTCCGGACTATGAAGATAGTGATGTAGATAATGATGGAATTGATAATAATTTAGACTTCTTGATTGGAAATATAAGCAATATAAATAATAATTTTTTCAACTTAATTGTAAAAATAAATTCTGATGAAAATATCTCTAAGAATTTAACTGAAACAAATAAAGTCGAGTTTTTATTAGGAGAAAATAAATTACTAGAATTTGAGTTTAATTTTAGTAATAGTTCAATTCTAGATTTAACTAATTTATCGATTATAAATGCTTCAAATTCTACAATAGGCGCAATAATTATACATGGTTTACGTTTATCTCAAGATTCTACAAAAACTGTTTATTTAGAAAGAATTAATCCAAATATTAATGGTGTATGCATTAAAGACGAAGAAATAATACAAATAAAAGAAATCACTAATTCATGCGGAAGTTCTAACGAATTTAAAGTAGAATGCGACGGAAGTTCACAAAATAGATATACCTGTGTTTATAATTCATCAACTAATTTATATAAAGTAACTGGTCTTTCACATTCTGGTATAATACAACTATCATATAATAAACCTTCAGACGGTGGATCTTCAGATGGAGGTAACTCTGGCGGCGGTGGCGGCGGAAGTTCTGGAGGAGGAGGTGGAGGTGGAGGAACATTTGGATATGTTTGCAACACGGACTGGCAATGCAGTGAATGGTCTGCTTGTATTAATGCGGTTCAAACAAGGCAATGCAGTTTCGTTAAAGTACCACAGCATGTTCAAGACGCACCATGCCAAGATTCGTCGAATGGGTCTGCAACAACCCAAACATGTGAAGTTACTCCACCTTCAGCAACTGCTTTTGTTACATCAACAGAAACTCAAGAGCAACCTCAATTAGAGACCCTTCAAATAGCTCTAAAATCAAACCAAACAACATCTACAAGTGGTTTAAGCGCTATTACAGGTGCTGTAACTCAAGTATTTACTAATCCAAAAGCTGTAAAGGAAATATTGATTGTAGTTGTAGTCATTGTACTTGTTGTAGTGGGATATGTTAGATACAGATTTATTCATAAAAAGAAAAAATCTAGATAAGCTTCTTTACACCCTTAACCATCTCATCAATATCCCATTCTGGAGGTATGTCACATTTTGGTTTATAACAACAAATACACCCTTTTTTTGGTATAAGTTTTATGCCCCTTGAGTATAGTTCAATTTCATTTGGAGAAGTTGGGCAGAAAAAAGCCACAATCTTCTTCTTCAAACCTATTCCAATATGCAAAGCCAAGCTGTCTGATGTAACTAATATCTTGCACAAATTAACCAAAGAAGCAAACTCCATCAAAGAATTGTTGCAGCCAGCGTCTATAATTTTCGTTTTAAC
>Ga0209541_10001360_pt1 | contig 48824 bp, 50 predicted proteins | sample RifCSPlowO2_01_FD_184027 | JGI IMG/M metagenome (GOLD analysis project Ga0209541, IMG submission 184027) | Groundwater microbial communities from Rifle, Colorado - Rifle CSP2_plank lowO2_0.1 (SPAdes) (version 2) | ecosystem: Environmental > Aquatic > Deep subsurface > Groundwater | place... | reverse complement strand
TAAACCGCCTGCGCAATTCCTACGCTCTCGTCTCTTGCTTTGTAAAGAAAATAATATGCGCCAGCCGAGATTTGAACTCGGGTCTGATGCTTGGCAAGCATCTGTCCTACCAGGCTAGACTACTAGCGCATTTATTATACTACAAATAAATAGGTCTTAAAAGGCTTATCTTGTCGCAACGAGATTGACTAATGCGAACATTAAACTTATCTAACCTTATTAGCATCTTTAACCTTGTCTGCCCTGACCATTTCCTTACCAGTCTGCAATGGCTTGTCCTTGTAAAATACACTTCCGCCTTTGACTTTCAAAGTGATTTTTACAAAATCATCAATACCTAAATTCTCAACAGGTTTCTTTTCCAGCCCATAAATAAACACATCGTCGCCCGGATTTGAGTTTTCAAGTGTCAGCAATCCGACTGCATCTTTACTTTCTGCAGCCAGAAGCATTCCCTGACTTAGCACACCTCTTAATTTAACGGGTTTTAGATTTGCAACGACTACAACTTTCTTGCCTTTAAGTTGTGCAATAGTATAATGTTCTCTCAAACCAGCAACAATTTGTCTGTGCCCATTTTTTCCAAGGTGAACTTTCAACTGATATAATCTATCTGCGCCTTCAATTAGTTTTACTTCCCAAACCTGTCCGACTTTCAAATCAAGTTTTTCAAATGGATCTTCAAATCCGGCTTTTTCAAAATCAATTTTTTCAAATAATATGTCGCCCTTCTTTATTAGAGTTCCCGCTTTTAATTGTCCCCATTTGAATTTTGCGAGAGATAATTCTCCATCTCTTATCCCGAGTTGATTTCTAATTTCAAGACTTGTATTCGGCATAAATGGTTCAGCTAAAACTGAAATAGCTCTCAAAGCTTCGCAGCTCTGATATATTATATCATTAAGTTTTGCCTTGCTTGCTTTTGATTCGTGCTTCGCAACGTCCCAGGGTTTCTGCGAATCAATATGCTTGTTCGCATCAGCAATGAATTTCCAAATAGTTTCAAGTGCGTGATGGAATTCATACTTATCAATAAATGCATCTGCCTCTCTGATTGTTTTTTTGAATGATGTTGACAAAGGACTTGATTTTTGTCCCTTTGGAATTTTTCCTTCAGAAAACTTCTCAACTAAAGTTAGCGTTCTTGACAGAAGATTTCCTAGTTCATTTGCAAGTTCATTGTTAATTCTTGTGGCTAAAGCTTTCTCCGAGAAATTACCATCTTCACCGAATGCAACTTCTCTGAAAAGGAAATATCTAAATGCATCAGAACCGTATTGTGAGATTATTTTATTTGGGTCAATAACATTACCAAGAGATTTTGACATTTTGTTTCCGTCAATTGTCCACCAGCCGTGAGCGAAAACTTTTGATGGTTTTAATCCAGCTGACAGTAGAATTGAGTGCCAAATTGCTGTGTGAAACCAAAGTATATCTTTTCCAATCAAATGCACCGCAACAGGCCAGTATTCTTTTAGTTTAGCTTTTGATTTCAAATAACCAACACCAGTCAAATAATTAGTAAGAGCATCTGCCCAAACATACATTACGTGTTTTTTATCTAAAGGAAATGGAATTCCCCAGTCAAAGTTAGTTCTAGTAATACTTAAGTCGCGCAATTCGCTTTTCACTTTGCTAATTACTTCGTTTCTTCTGGTCTCAGGCAAAATTAGTTCTGGATTACTCTCGTATAATTTCAAAAGTTTGTCTTGGTATTTTGCTAAATTAAAAAAATATGTATCTTCAGAAACCAATTCAACTTTCTTTTTATGAATTGGGCAGCTACCGTTCACTAAATCTTTTTCAGTATAGTAAGCTTCGCAGCTTATACAATACAAACCTTCATATTTGCCTTTATATATATCATTTGACTTGTAAAGTTTTCTCACAATTGCTTGTGCAACCTGCTCGTGATCTTTGTCTGTAGTTCTTACGAATCTGTCATACTTTATGTTTAATTTGCTAAACAAATCTATGAAATCTTTTGATTTCGAATCTGTAAATTCTCTAATTGATTTGCCAGCTTTCTTGGCCGCATCCTGAACTTTCTGGCCGTGCTCATCAGTTCCGGTAAGAAAAAAAGTTTTGTAACCTTGGCTTTTCCTCCATCTATTCAAAATATCTGCAGCTATAGTCGTATATGCGTGCCCAATGTGCGGCGAATCGTTAACGTAATACACTGGTGTTGTTACGTAAAATTTATTTTTTCCCATAGCTATACACCTCTTGTTTAGCAGACAAAACTATATTAAAGTACCTTAAAACCTTTGGGTATGGATGAGATTCTTTCTAATTTAGCCAATAAAATAGCTGAAATAAGCAACAAAAGAAAAGCTCTGGCAAATGCGATTGATAAAGGTATAAAAATAAAACATAAAATTGATGATATTGATTTGGGGAATTTGAAAATCTGCGGCATTGATGGTGGATTTCTAAAGAAAGATTATCACGGCGCCAGATTGATTCTTAGACGAGCCGTTGCTGCTTGTTTTAACTTTACTAATGGAAAGTTGGAAAGCTGCGAATATCTTCCAAATTCCAGACCATTTCCCGAGGCCATTATTGTAAATCCAGAATATTCCGACCAGGAATTTAACGTCTTATCAAACTTAAAACGTGAGGAAATTGAATTGGAAATGGCGTTAGAGGCTATTGAAAAATTTAGACCAGATATAATAATAAGAGACGGTTCAATAATACTGCATCCAAGCAGTGCTATTCTTGCAACGTCCAGTATTTACAAAACTTATGCAAATGTTACAGAACTTTTCAAACAGCTTTATTCAGAATGCGAAAGAAGAAACATATTATTAGTGGGTGCGATAGAAGATAGCAAAGGACAAAGATACTGCAATTACTTAAATAAAAAAATCATTCCAGAAGTTCTAAATTCAAATTCAGATCAAAAGGTAATTATTGCAGGAAATATGAAAATACTCGACAACACAACTGATTCTTTATTTTTATATTATCTTTTAGATATAAACGAGAGAACAGAATCAATAACATATACGGATTTACATCTTCCAGATTTTGAAAGCTGGAATAATAAATTATTTGTAACTTATATAAAACCAGTTGATTACGATAGACCATTAAGACTTGATTTCATTTCTAAACCCGAAAATTTAAATGAAACTACCAAAAAGATAACTGAAATAGTTTGCAAGATTTCAAAGCACAATAGAAATTACAGCTATCCGAGTGTTTTGATTGAAGCTGATGCGAGAGCAAAACTGACAGATGTAGAAATAGAGCATTTTAAATCAGCTTTGGCTGAAAAACTTGGTAACAACCCGACGCTAATGGAGTTAAGGAGAGAAGGAAGACCGCTATGACAAGATTAGGAACTATAATTGCAACACCGGAAGGACCATCAGTAAATAATTTTAGTTTTGTAATAAGTGCCGGACAAATTGTAAAACGCGGACAATTTGTTTCTGTTGACACTGAAGATGGTAGAGCTATTGCTACTGTCTCCAATATTTTCAAAACTAACAGATATTTTGAATCTGCTGGTTCGGTAAATGAGCAAAACAAAACCAGCCAGTTGTATAGTGCTTTCCCAGTTAAAGAATGGGAATATACTATTGCAGAAGCGCACATCAGTGGAGCGTATGATGCTAAACAAAATTTAATTCGCCCAAGTTTTCCGCCAAGTCCAGGAAGCGAGGTTAAATCAGTTGAATCTGAAATACTAAGTAAATTTCTTGGCTTAGATATGAAACGCGGAATAAATCTTGGACAAGTTCAGCAGCACGAGCTTGATGCTAAATTTAATATGACGCGGATGATACAAAAACATCTCGCTATACTGGCGATCTCTGGATCGGGAAAGAGTTACACTACAACAGTACTTATTGAAGAACTGGTTAATAGAGGTTTAAAGGACGGCAGAATTGCCATCTTAGTAATTGATAACCACGGCGAATATGAAAATCTAAAAGACGATCCTGCGCTAAAGGATAAAATAACTATAATTGATGCGAATGAAGTAAAAGTTGGATGTAAACATATGACTGGCAGAGCTTTTGCGGCATTACTACCGCGGATGTCTGGTGTACAAGTAAGAGATCTAAATAGAATTATACAAACCGTAAGAAAAGAGGATGGAAATTTTGATTTGACCGACTTAATAGAATCAATAAAAGTTGATGAGACTATGGGCAAAAAGACGGCGGAAGCTTTGATTAGTTGGCTGTCAGAACTCGAATATATGAAAGTATTTGCCGGCGATGACTATCCCGCAATAGAAGACTTTATGCAGCAAGGCAAAGTTGTAATTCTAAATCTGAAAGATATCCTGCGTCTAGATAAAAAACAATTCATAGTTGATTTTATTTCAAAAAGAATGTTTGAACTAAGGCGCCGTAATGCTATTCCACCATATCTTGAAATCATAGAAGAAGCTCATAATTTCTGTCCCGAAGGAGCTAAATCTGAAAATGCGTTGAGCCGGAAAATAATTGAAACTCTTGCAAGAGAAGGTAGAAAGTTTTATGCGAATATTTGTCTAATTTCACAGAGACCAGTTCAGTTGTCAACAACTGCGTTGTCGCAATGCAATACACAAATAATAATGCGCGTGACAAATCCATACGACTTAGATCACATTAAAAAGTCGGCTGAAGCTATTTCATCAGGGACGCTAGATATGATTTCAAGCCTAAAAGTTGGCGAAGCTATTGTAATAGGAGAAGCTGCTAATCATCCAGTTTTTATAAAAGTTAGAGAACGCAAAACCAAAGAATCGCACGGCACAAAACTTGAAGATTATGCGATTCTGTGGGAAGCGAAGAATGAGAATAGTAAGCTTGCCGACGGCAATGAATTTCTATGACTACTTACATCTGAGCCATTCAGGATGAATATAACTTAACAAAGCTGCAATTGAAACTAACAAAAGTGCAAATGAAATACCAATCGTTTCTGGACTTGAGAGATTACTTACTGTGAATCCACCCGTTAGGAAATCTAAATTCTGGGCTGGTTGTGGTTCGTTAGAAACTTTTTCAACGAAGTCTGTCTGTTCGGACTGGATTTCCAACTGAGATGCTGCAACTAATCCTCCGTCTTCGCTCGTACTGCTTCCGCCGCCACCACTAGAACCAATTGATTGTGGCGGGTTCCCGCCAGACTGCTCCTGCTGTTCTTCCGGTAAATCAATTATAAATAAAATTGAATCGCTTCCAATGTTACTAGAATTATCTGCTGCATATATGTGAAGTTCGTGCTGGCTCTCACTCATCGTTACGTTTCCCCAGTTGCTGCAGCTTTCTGAGGTTACATTTTCCTCATTATCCAAAGCATACCAGCAGGAATCCAATTGCACATCATCTGATACTATGTAATTTATATTAATTAACGGCGTTTCAAAAGTTATATTTTCGGGCGAAGTTATTGTAACGTCTGGTGCAGTAATATCTATATTTGGCTCTGGTTCGGTAATATTTTGAAGAGTTGTAAAAGAATAAACAGAACTCTCAACGCACAAACTTGCAGAGTTGCAAGACATTACTTGATAATAATACGTTGTTAAGTTATCTTGTAAGTTAGCCAAACCAATATTATGTGAAGTTACAGAAGTGGAATTCGTAGTTAAAGTTCCTAACGAAGTCGTTAGTCCATAATTAACAGTTGAGTTAGATGCATCATCTGTATTCCAAATTATATTTGCAGTAGTATGTTCTACTAATGTAGAATTTACATTTGAAATTATTGGCGGTGTTGAGTAATTCAAAACCAACTGCGGTCTTATACTTGCATTGGTATTTTCGCTTGATGCAAAAGTTTTTCTGCCGACATTATTTGATTCTGTCAAAATCAAAAGTCCGTAGTTCGTATAAGTTCCATTATACCAGCTCTTAACAAGATGCGTAATATCCCAGCTATACCAATTGGATTCATTTGTTACGCCTGTTGTTGCCCAAATAAATACATCATAATCGCCACCGGAATTATCCCAATTATCATTATTGTTGTAATACTTCCAAGTGGCGCCATCATTCGTCTTCTGGCCGTCACCAGTTCCTTCTGCCCACTCTCTTGTTAGTCTGTAAACATCAATTGCTGCAGTTTTGTCATCTTGTGTCGCATCTGTGATAAAAAGTCTCATAGCTGCAGATGACAATGTTGAATTCGCCGGCAATGATGAAAGATTAAACTCAAAAATAGAATTCCTGTCATTTTTGTCTATATCTATTTCTTCAGAAGTACCATAATTTTTTTTATTTGTGCCGGAACGCAGTTCAGCATCCTTAGGTGTATTTGGAATAGTTTGCAAACCTATAGCAGCCCCCGTAAGAGTAAAATTCTGGTCTGTTAAGAATATTACAGACAGCCCACCGATTATAACTATTAAAACTAACAAATATACTATATATTTCATGGCCAAATAAAACTGGCTAATGCACTATAAAACCATTACTATAACAGCGTAAAGTTTATAAGACGCAATAACACTAAAAAATTGGCGAATGAACACCAAGAACTCGTATTAAACATACATGTTCGCTTAGTTCTTAGCCTTACAACGGAGACAAAATGGCACGAGTTGAATTCATAACTGTAAAAGCCGAAGAAATAAAATTTGGACGAAACAACTTCATTGAAGTTGCAAGAAAAGTAGCAAAAACAGAAGAAGGCGAGAACGAGTTTATCTCGATCTCAAAAGGATTTTACTTGCCTGAAAATGCAGGCAAAAGATTCCGAAACTCTGTAAGTTTACCAACAGATGATGATACAGCAAGCAAAGTTGCTGATCTTTTGAAAACTATATAAAATTAGTTTTCGAAAACACATAAGGTAAACTATTGGGACTTCGGTCCCAATTTATAATTTTACAAACACACCATATATCACGCAATAAGATAACAACTATCTTTTTACTATCGCAAATTTTATAAATGACATTTACTGATTTTTGCTCCTATGCCCAACGATCCGTATAACAACAGAAAAGGAGTAGTTCAAGGTCCGCTTGGTTCAAGAGTACTAATTGAACCGCGTAGCAAAATAGATATTTTAGCTGAAAATCAAACTCCTGAAAATTGGGCACCATCTCTGGGTACAATTGACAGCGATGAAAGATACTTAGGTTCTATTACAAGATATAAAACTGAATATAATAGTGAATTATATACTCTGACCATACGAAGAACATTGAAGGGTGATGCATATACTGGAATTATAACCAAAGGCAACAGTGCTATTGGAAGCTTAAATCATCGCGGATTTTCACAAAGCTTAGATAGTAAATTACTAAATATAATTGTTGATTTAGCTACACCAAGTGCAAGGAAAGTTGATAAAGAACTTGCAAATTTAGCAGACTTAGCAAAAAATATTATTACAAAAAAATCCAAAAGACATTCCACAAACGATACATATTTGTAAATTTCGAATAAAAACTAATGTTTTTCTTAAATTCTGATTATATTGTTGCCGGCTTCTGCTAACTTTTCGTTATGCGTTATTATGAATATCTGATCCAAAAAGCTAGATAAGTCATTTTGCAAAACTTCTACAAACGTTGCAATTGCTTTGTCATCCATATTATGCGTCGGTTCGTCAAGTATCAAAACGTTAAGCTGCGGAGTTAGTATTTTTGTAAACGCAATTCTTAATGCAAGTGATGCGATAATTTTCTCTCCGCCAGATGCATAGCCAGCAGCATTCAGCCATTCTCCCTCGTGCTCACGTAACTGCAAAACATAATCGCTATCTGTTGCATCTAATCTCGCTGATGTCCATCTGTCGTATGGATAAATTTGCGCCCATATGCTCGACATAACTTCGTTTACAGCTGTAACCAGCTCTCTCCTCAGAGCTTCCTGTGCCGCCAAAAGTGCATTTCTAAACTGATGTAAGAAATCTACCTTAGTACCAAGATATTCAACTTCTTTTTCTATATTTTTAAACTGCTCCTGCCTTGTCTGTATATCTGCTAATCTCTTTTCTTTTTCTTCAATTATGTACTCAAGTGACTTTTGACGTGATGCAATTCTTTCTAATTCTTGAACTGAACTTCTATATTGGTTTTCAACCGTATCAACTGCTTGTTCATTAATCTTAACGCTAGAAATAGATGTTTCAATACTTTCCAAATCTTTTGCAAGTTTGTACTTTTGGCTCTTTAATTCAAGGATTTGTTTTTTCTCCGTAAGTGTGCGCCTCTCTATTTCCAAAGTTTCTATTTCTTTATCAAGATTGCTGGCGCGGTTTGAAATTTGTGAAAAAGATTCTGTAAAAGCAGCACGTCTACCGCGAAGCTCGGATAATTTAATCATATTTTCTCTCTCTTTTTTTCTTAGTTCACTTTCTCTATCAATTTTTTGGAACAATAGTTTTTGGCGCTCGTGAACTTTTTGCAGATTTACTTTATCCGTGCGCAAATCTCCTGCTAAATTCTCTAGGTGTGAAATCTGTTCGGTAAAATTTGCTATTCTGGTGCGTCTCTCTTGAATCAAAACATCTTTTGTTACTTGCTCAAGTCTTGTTGAACAAACAGGACAAGCACCATCAACACCCTCTAATTCAGATAAGTGGCTTCTCAATACGCTAACTTCACCAGCCATTTGATTTTTTCTTTCTAAACTTTCGTCTATTTTCAACTCAATGTCAGAAAGTTTAGCCTGGATGTCGTTAACTGGTCCATATTGTTTAAGCTTCTCAAGCTCAAATTTAGAATCATCAATTTCTTTTAGTACTGCTAATATTTCTGTATTCTTTTCTTCTAAACTACCATATATTTTTTCTATTTCAAGAGAGCTGTTCCTTCCTCTTTCCAAATCTTCCCTGCTGTTTTGTTTCGCGCGTTTTACTTCATCAATTCTAGATGTAATTTCATTTAATCTAAGCCTTACGGATTCCAAACTTTCATCTAATCCGGGAGAAACTTTCTTGCTGATTTCTTCAAGCTGTTTTCTGTAAACTTCCCTGCGCTCAATCAATCTATTATAATTATCAAGTTGTATCCTTAAAGTTCTTATTCTAATGCTAAGCTCTGATTTTGTCCGTTCGGATTCAATAATTTTACCGCCGAGTTCGCCTCTTTCGTGCTTAAGTTTCTCTGTTTCACTTACCAAATTAACTATCTCTGTTCGCGCCTTTTCAAAATCAAAATTTCCTAAAAAACTCGCCTGCACATCTCTTTTTGCTGCAATTTGATTCGCCAGCTTAACTGCATTTCTTCTTGCGTCTTCAAATTTATACAGCCCCATAAGTTCGTCAAGTTTTAATTTTCGCTCTCCGGGGCTCAATCGTAAAAACATATCAATATCATTTTGTTTTGCGTAAGCTGTTCTCAAAAAAACATCTTCGTCAAGTCCTAATTTTTCTGCTAAAAAATCTGTGACTTGCATAGAATTTGTTCCGGCAAGCATTTGGTTGTTATTGTCTCTTACTACAGCTTCAGAAGTGTTACCATTTTTTATAGTTCTTATTATGTGATATTCACGTTCGTTCGGATATAATGTCAAATCTACCTCTGAAGTTATTTCTGACTCGCCTCTTGTCTGCAAATCAGATACTTTTACTTCTCTGCTTTTCAGTTCTGAAAAAGTTCCGAAAATAGCGTAAGAGATAGCCTGCAAAATAGAACTCTTGCCGGCACCCATATTCCCAATTATTACATTCGTACCGGGAGAAAAATTAAATTCGCTAAGCTTGTGTGCTTTCCAGTTCTGCAGTTTTATTTTTTTCAGCATGTCCGGCCTCCAATTCCTGTTCTGCTTTTTCCAGTTCGCCAGCAGACAACAGTTCAAATAAATTATGCAGTGTTTCAAGCTTAAGTTCAGTCTTCAGATTTTTTGCAAGAATTTCAAGTCCAACTTTGTCAACCAAAAATTTATTTTGCTTTATATCTTGAAGTAGTTGCGAACTTTTATCCAATTCGCTTGAAGACATCTTACTTTTGTCTAAACTAATTATACACTTATCGCTGTACTCGCGAATCAATTTTGATAATTTGATATCTTCTGGCGAGAAGCCATCCGGCAATTTTCCGATTAACCTAATTCTAATCATTGGTTTTAAGTCATAACTTTTTTTCAGATAAGCATCAAGCTTTTCTGCGAGTTTGAAATAAACATCGCTCGGTTTATTGCCAGTTATATCAAAATCTTCGTAGATTAATTTTCTGGTTTGTATAGGAACGAATTTTATTCCGCCTTGCATTCGTCCGAATTCAAGTATGTAAAATCCTTTTTCGGATTCGCTTTCAATTTTTTGCATCTGCGTGCTAACAGTTGAACCAACAGTTATTATTGGAGTTTTAGAAATAGGATGCTTATTCTGAGACGTATTGTGAACATGTCCGAGTAAATAAACATTGAACTCTGGAGGCAAATCTTTGAACTCAAGATAATGATCTACTGGCGGCATTATTTCTTTGAAATTCTGATGCACCATCAAAACATTTGGACCCTCTTTGAACGGATGAGGATTCCAAGTACGCAGAGTATCTTTCGCATAAGCCTCTGGAACTCCTGACAAACCGTGTATTCCTATCTTATCTGTATCCATTTCTAACAAAATAGATTCGGCGTGTAAGCAGTAAAGCAATCCAGCTTTTTCTAAAATCTGAACTGGATTAGTGCTGCCTTTGTGTCGGCGTTCGTGAGTTCCCCAAATGGCGATTATCGGTGGAATCTGAAACTTTTCAAGCTCAACTTTTCCATCTTTTATTTTCCTAATAACTGTTATTTTTTTCTTCATAGCTCTGTTAGCTTTAGTAAATATCTCAATCGCTTTGCCAAGAACTTCCTGCTTAGGTATTCTATCGTGAAAAATATCGCCGCCTAACAAAATAACTCTTGGCTGCTCCAGAAGTGCCAGATTTAACGCTTGTTCAAAATTACTAAATGAGTCTTCCTGCTTCTCTGTATCATAGGCAAAACCAAGATGCGTATCGGATATTACGGCTAATTTATACATACAGAAATGAAGTTTAAGAGTTTTAAATCAATTATTAGTTTAGAATATACAATATGAAAAGCTTATATTTTAGCTCTATTACCAATATTTATGGCTCTTAAGAACAAAAAATCTCAGAATTTCTCTGAATGGTATACCGAAATAACCGGCGAAAACGGCGCAAAGTTGGTTGATATGCGCTATGGCGTACAAGGTTTCGTACCACATAGGACTTGGTCAGTCCAAATTATTAGACGTTTTGAAGCTCTTTTAGAGCAGCAGGTAGAAAAAGACGGCTATTCTCCAATATTACTTCCTCTTTTAATTCCAGAAGAAAACATCAAAAAGGAAAAAGAGCACGTTGAATTTGCACCAGAATTATTCTGGGTTGAGCGAATGGGCAAAACTAAACTTGAAACTCCGCTTTATCTAAGACCAACTGGCGAATCGCAGATTTATCCGCTGTATAGTTTATGGATTAGAAGCTGGAAAGATTTACCTTGGAAAAATTATCAATCAAGAATTACAACATACAGAGGGGAATCTACGACGCGGCCATTTTTGAGAGGCAGAGAATTTATCTTTTTTGAAACTCACGCGGTTTTTGAAACTAACGAAGAAGTTTTGAAACAAGTAGAAAAAGATATGCAAATCACAAGCGAAATAATTACTGGCGAACTTGGACTGCCTTTCTTGTATTTCAAACGACCGAGCTGGGATAAATTTGCTGGTGCAGATGATACCTACGGAGCGGACTGCCTAATGCCTGACGGCAAAGTAAGCCAGATTGCTTCAACTCACGATTTGGGACAAAGATTCGCAAAAGCGTACAATGTAAAATTTATTGATCAAAATGAAAAATCGCAGTTCGGCTATCAGACATGCTTCGGTCCAGGAATTTGGAGAATTATGGCTGCAATAATAGGTGTGCACGGTGACGATTTCGGTTTAGTATTACCATTCAAAATCGCTCCGATACAAATCGTAATTGTACCAATTGTATTTGAAAAAAATGACAAAGCTGTAGATAGAAAATGCAAAGAACTTGAAAAAAAGTTGTCAAAGCAATACAGAGTAAAATATGATAATTCTGACAACAAACCTGGCTGGAAATACAATGAATGGGAAATGCTTGGTGTTCCAGTCAGAATAGAAGTAGGCCCTAAAGAAGTGAAAGCTAAGAAAATAACCATAGTTAGAAGAGATATAAGAAAAAGAGAAACAATTGCAGAGAAACAATTAGAAAGAAAAATAAAATCTTATGAAAGTGTAATTTTGAAATCTATTTCAGAGAATGCAGAAAAGTTTTTGCGCGAGAATATTAAAGAAGCAAATACGTTTGAGCACCTTGTAAAAATATTAAATACAAACAAGGGCTTAGTGAAAACAAAATTCTGCGCACTTGACAAATCTGGAGAAAAATGTGCAGACAAAATACAACAGGCAACCGACGGCGGAAAGGTTCGTGGAATGTTATTTGATGATAAATCAAGAGCCAGCGGCAAATGCGTAGTATGCAGCAAAAAAGCTACTGCAACAGTATATATAGCAAAATCGTATTGATTGTGTATTTTGCTAAACTCGCTGAATTGTATGTTCAGCTCTGTATAGCAAAATCGTATTGATTGTGTATTTTGCTAAACTCGCTGAATTGTATGTTCAGCTCTGTATAGCAAAATCGTATTGATTGTGTATTTTGCTAAACTCGCTGAATTGTATGTTCAGCTCTGTATAGCAAAATCGTATTAGCAACCATACAAAAAGTTTTTAAAGATGCTACACTCTTTACATTTAGTTCTCTGAGGAATTAGAGGTTATCAATGATTGATAAAGAAGATTACAAAAAAGGAACGACAACTGTAGGAATTGTTTGCAAAGATTCTATTGTTCTCGCGGCAGACAAAAGAGCGACACTTGGTTCGTTAATCGCCAACAAAGATGTTGACAAAATATTTGAAGTTACTCCATTCATAGGTATGACTTTCGCTGGCAGTGCAGCTGATGGACAGGCTCTCGCAAAGTTGATGAAAGCAGAAATGCGCTTGTATCACTTAAACACTGGAATGGATCCAAGCCTAACAGTCGCAGCAAATTTGACGGGGAATGTAGTTCTTGAAAGAGCAAAATCATTCATCCCTTATTATGTTCAGTTAATCGTCGGCGGAAAAGATAACGGAAATAAATTTGGAGTATTCAGTCTAGATATGGGTGGTAGCATAATCCAAGAAAAGAATTTTACCGCCACAGGAAGCGGAAGCCCAATGGCTTTTGGAGTACTTGAAGATAACTGGAGAGAAGGAATGTCAAGTGAAGAAGGAATAAAATTAGCATACAAAGCTATAAACTCAGCAATAAAGCGCGATATATTCAGTGGTGAAGGCGTAAATGTTGTGGTAATCGATAAAGGCGGTTACCGAAAAGTAGAGCCGGAGAAAGTTACAGCGAAATCTAAATAGTGTAGCTTAAAGTTACGATGACTGTATTAAATGACATCTTAAATAAATTACCAGCAGACGCAGCTATAGAGAGTACAAGCTATGAAGGGGCAAATATTGTAATTTATACTAAAAACAAGACTTTTTTTGCACAAGGTGGAGATATTATTAGAGCGCTCGTAAGCGAAGTAAAGAAACGAATTGATTTACGTGCAGACGGCTCACTAAGAATGGGTACCAAAGAGGCTGAGAAATTAGTTAGAGAAATAATTCCAAAAGAAGCTGACATTCATCAAATACTCTTTGAGCCCGCTAGAAGTCTTTTGACGATTGAAGTAAAAAAACCAGGACTAGCTATTGGAAAAGATGGCGACAACTTGAAAAAAATTAAGGAAGAAACTTTCTGGACACCAATTGTAAGAAGAGATTCCGTAATACCATCAAAGATTACAACAAACATCAGAAATGTTTTATTCACAGATTCAGAGGACAGAAAAAAATTTTTGCACAAAGTCGGACAGAGAATCTATGAACAGCAATTAAGTACAAGCGAAGAAATGTGGGTAAGAATTACAGCTCTCGGAGCTGGTCGTCAAGTTGGAAGAAGTTGTTTCTTATTGCAAACTCCTGAATCAAAAATACTTTTAGACTGCGGTGTAAATGTTGCAGCTCACGGTAAATATCAATTTCCATATCTAAATGCTCCTGAATTTAGAATAGATGAATTAGATGCAGTAATAATTTCTCACGCACATTTGGATCACTCTGGCTTCTTACCATTTTTATTCAAAATGGGATACCGCGGTCCAGTTTATCTAACTGAACCGACAAGAGATACTACTGCACTCTTACTATTAGATTACATACAAGTAAATCAGTCTAATTCCAAAACACCTTTGTTCGCAAGTGCTGATATCAAAGAAGCTATTAAACACACAATTTCACTTGAATATGGCGAAGTTACAGACATAACTCCCGACGTAAGACTAACATTTTACAACGCAGGACATATTTTAGGAAGCTGTTTAGTACATTTGCACATAGGCGACGGCTATCACAACTTTATGTATACGGGTGATTTCAAAGTAAGAGACAGCAGATTATTTGATGGAGCTTCAATGCAGTTTCCAAGACTTGAAACTCTGATGATGGAAAGTACATACGGACTTCCAAACGATACTATGCCGTCAAGAGAAGACTCTGAGGCAAATATAGAAAAAATTATTAAAGAAACTCTTGCGCGTAAAGGAAAAGTTTTGATTCCATCTCTCGGTGTAGGTAGATCACAAGAAATTATGTTAGTTTTGGAGAATATAGCGAGGGAAGAAAAATTAGATTTCAAAGTATATCTTGACGGAATGGTATGGGATGTCGCTGCACTTCATAACGCCTATCCAAGATTCCTAAACAAAGACGTTAGAGACAAAATATTTTACGAAGGACAGGATCCATTTTTGTCCCCAATATTTACCAGAGTAGGATCTGGAAAAGAAAGACAGGAGGCGATAGAAGGCGGACCTTGTGTTTTCATAGCTACATCGGGAATGTTAACCGGCGGTCCAAGCTTAGAGTATTTCAAGAAACTTGGAGACAATCCAAAAAACTCTATGATATTTGTAAATTATCAGGGCGAAGGCTCACTTGGTAAAAAAATTCAAAGCGGTGCAAGCGAGGTGCAAGTTGATAACGAATTTGTAAAAGTAAAAATAGAATTACACACTATTAGCGGCTTGTCTGGACATTGCGACAGAATTGAATTGATGGAGTATATCCAAAAAGTGAAGCCACGGCCAAGAAAAGTTATAATCGTACACGGCGAGCAGTCTAAAACTCTTGACCTTGCGTCAAGTATTCACAAATCGTTCAGAGTTGAAACAACAGCTCCAAGAAATCTTGAAACTATAAGACTTAGATAATTATTTCTTTTTAACTTCCGTCTTCCAAATTATAACTTTGTCAGCTGGATAGATATTTTTTATTTCGTTTCGCAGTTCACCGCTTATCTTCTCTAAATTTGCTGGCAAGAAAAGTTCATCAGTCTTTGCAGTAGAAAGTTTTTCTGTAAGACTTGCTCTTATATGTCTAATTAAATTTGCTCTGACTTTTTGGTGTAACTTCTTTACCGCCAAAACCAAAACTTTAAGTTTTATGGTATCATCTTTTGCCTTGAAATTTTCCGCGAGTATAAATCTCTCTTTATATCGCCTTATAGTTCTCTGGATGTAATTATCTAAAAAGAAACTTTTCTTTACAATAGAATTAACTTTATCGCCTGCTAAATCACTTAGCTGCAGAACTATTTTTCTGTGTTGATCTTTCGGCGTATCTGTCAATTTAGCTGCACTGACTTCAACAGTTCTTCCTAACAAGTTATTCTGCTCTATTGCAGCAACTTCGCCGATTTCCCTATTTTTGAAAATTTCTGGAGCTATAACTGCAAACCATCTTTTCTTCAACTTTTGTACCTTTACTGGTTTAGCCATAATTATTTAGCAAATGTTGCCTTCTCTTGCTCATATTTCCATTTCGCAGGCAAAACATCCCTCCTTTTGTAGTATTTTGCGAGTCTGTTAATTTTTGACTCTGTTAATTGTAAACCTCTTTTTGAAACCATATCTTTCTTATTTGTTTCAAGATGTTTCTTTACTTGAAAAGCTTTGGTAACTAAATTATTCAAATCTTCGGGAAGTTCGTGAGATACTTTATTCTCCTTCAAAATAACATTAATCTTTTTACCAGTAAGTTTTTGGAAATCTGGAATTTGATATTTATCTCTTAGCAAAAGTCCAATTGCACTTGCTTTGTTTCCTTCTTTTGCAAGCTTTAAGACTAATGTAACTGCCTCTTGAGGTTTGTAAGAAACCCACTCCGGCAGAGCCTCTGTAAGAGGTTTTCTAGACTTTGATTTCCCTTTCCTTCGGGAATGCATTCTCGCCATTTTTTAAATAATATTGAAAATCCGTAGATTTTCTTTGTATTGGTGTGCGCCCGTCCAGCATAAGCCGAACCAACCCACCCTCAACTATAAAATAAGCCTACTTAGTGTCTTTTTAAAGCTTATTGAAAACCCGAAGGTTTTCAAAACTAGAAAATCCGTAGATTTTCTTGGTTCAGTCGAGTTTCTTATAACGTCCTCGCGCTTCAACCTTCTTCAAATGCTTCAAAACTTTTTCATTTTTGTAAGATTTTAGAAAGCCTCTCCAAACTTTTTGCCAAACTGAATTATGCCGAGATATAAGGCACTCTTTAAACAAATGTAAATCAACAGCCATATCTTCAGCTCTGTCTGTTATCATTCCAAGTCCAAAGTCTATCAAATATATTTTATTGTTTTTAAGAATCATATTAGATGTTGTCAAGTCGCCGTGCACAATTTTTCTGGAATGCAATTTGTAAATCTGCTCTCCAATTTTCTCTCCGAGTTTCCAGTTTTCATCCAGCACATCTCTGACTTTTTCTCCGTCCAAAAATTCTATTTCTAATTTGAAAGTCTTGTCATTAGTTTCTAAAACAGCTGGAACATTTACTCCCGCTCTTTCTGCCTCACGGATTAGTTTTGCTTCGCTTCTCGTTCTTAATTTCCGCAAGTTCTCATCAATAATCGGCAGTCTGTAAGCCTTTTTTACTCTTTCTTTGATAATCTTATTTTTGTCCAAATAGACTTTTGCTTCAGCCCCTTCAGCTATGAATTTCATAGTTTTAACATACTCTAACATTTTAAAAGCATAACTTTTAATAATACAATCAAAATGATAACGTTATGCAAAAGACTAGTATTCCGAATTGTGCATAAACACGTTTCTAGTCAGCAGTATATTGGAGTACATTATGTCTGAAAAATTTATTCCTATTGGGCGGGCTCTTAGTTTAGAATCTGACGAAAAGCACGTTTCTTTTAGGTGCTGGGTTCATAGAAAAAGAGGACAGAAAGAATTAATTTTTCTAATACTTAGAGATAGCACCGGACAAATTCAGGCAATTATAAAGAAAGATAGCGATGCTTGGAAAGAGGCTGAAAAAATAACAATTGAAAGTTCCTGCGAAGTTACTGGAAAAGTAAAACAAGATAGCAGAGCTCCAACTGGATACGAATTACAAGTTTCTAAACTAAAAATAATTGGCTTATCTGAAGCATTTCCGATACAGAAAGATTTTTCCGAAGAATATTTAAGAAAAGTTAGACATCTTTGGGTTAGAAGCACAAAATTAGTTCCAATTTTCAAAGTGCGTTCGAAAATATTTGAAGCTATAAGAGAATTTTACACTCAAAAAGGTTATTACGAAATACAAAGTCCAAGCTTCACCAAAAGTGCATCTGAAGGTGGCTCAACTTTGTTTAAAGTAGATTACTTTGGCCAGTCAGCATATCTAACACAGAGCTGGCAATTATATGCCGAAGCTTTAATGTTCGGCTTAGAAAAAATCTATTGCATCGCTCCAAGTTTCAGAGCAGAAAAATCTAGAACAAGAAGACATCTTGCAGAATATTGGCATCACGAAATGGAAACGGCGTGGATGGAATTTGATGAACTGTTAAAATTTGAAGAAGAATTAATTACATTTATTGTTGAATATATTTTACAACATTGCGAAAAAGAGCTGAAAGAATTAGGCAGAGATACTTCAGATTTGAAAAAAATCAAAGCGCCATTTATTAGAATGAAATACAAAGAGGCGCTAAAGAGATTAGGCAAAAGCTGGGGTTATGATTTGACAGACGAAGACGAAAGAAAATTAGTTGCAGATTTAGGTGCGCCAGTTTTCTTAACACATTTCCCAAGAGATATGAAAGCATTCTATATGAAAGTCGATCCGCACGACAAAAAAGTTGTTCTTGCGGGCGATTTACTTATACCTGGTGTTGGCGAAACTACGGGTGGCAGTGAAAGAATTAGCGATGAAAAAGAACTAAAAGAAAGTCTAAAACTCTTTAAGTTAAAAACAAAAGATTATGACTGGTATATGGATTTAAGAAAATACGGAAGCGTTCCGCATTCTGGTTTCGGATTAGGAGTAGAAAGATTAGTAATGTGGCTTACTGGAACAGAGCACATAATGGATACCATTCCATTCCCAAGAACAGCAGATAGATTAGAACCCTAATATACGTTTCATTTCTAACGCATCTCTTTCTAACTCTGGAGTTTCGCAAATCAAAGTAATGTTTAACTTGCGTTTCTTTAATTCTTCTGCGAGAGGTTTGAAATCCGGAGTTTTTGCAGCAATTGGTTGATGAACATCAACGTAACTTTTACTTGCGGCGCTGTATTTTACGCAGTTAAAGTGAGAGTTAATATGACTCAGATTTAATTTTTCTATTTCATCAAGAATTTTTTTGTAATCTATTGTGCCGCCAAAATAAGCAAACATATGTCCCCAGTCTAAATACGGCGTTAGATATTTTTTATAGTGCTTATACATCTCAACAACTTCTTCAAATGAGCCCCATTGTCCTTTCTTAACCATTGTTTCTGGTCCAAGTTTTACTTTGGTTATTCCTTGTTTTTTCATAAGTTCAATTAAGTCTGCAACTCTTTCTTTCATAATTTCATTTGCTTCTTTTGCAGAAAGTTTCCCTAAGAAACCCATATGAACTGCAACGGCATCAGCCTTCATAATTTCTGCTCTGTCTAATGAATCAATTACTCGTTCATTTGATTTTTTTACTAACTCCTTATCTGGTGAAAGCAAATTTATGTAATAGGGAGCGTGAACACTTAATCTAATCTTATACTCTTCTGCAGTTTGTCCAACTTCCTTTGCCATTGACTCTGACATTTTAACTCCACGAACGAATTCAACTTCCATTGCATCTAATTTTAGTTTAGCTATTTCTTTTATTCCGCCAATTGTTGAACGCTCTTTGGAGGAAGTTGGAACTCCGCCAGAACCTACATAAATCATAAATCTAAAACAATACTCAAGCTTTTAAATCTCTTTTCAGATAAACACTTGTGGGCGTTTAGCTTAGCCTGGATTGAGCGCTCGGCTTCGGACCGAGAGATCGGAGGTTCGAATCCTTCAACGCCCGCTGTCAAGCTCCCGTAGTCTAGCCCGGCCAAGGATACGAGCTTCTCAAGCTTGGGACGCGAGTTCAAATCTCGCCGGGAGCACTATTTCATTTACGAAGCGAAAGGCGAGAGCGTAGGAATTACTTTGTAATTCCGACCAACCCAGTTAATTCATATAGATTTGGGGCGTAGGAATTACTTTGTAATTCCGACCAACCCAGTTAATTCATATAGATTTGGGGCGTAGGAATTACTTTGTAATTCCGACCAATCTCGCCGGGAGCACTTACAATTTCAATGTTTTTTATTGTAATCTTGTCTGCTTTATCTAAAAAGTCATTCTGCTCTTCTGTCAGTTTATGTTCAGCATATCCAAACATACTATACCTATCTACTATAAGCACGCCCTCTTTTTGCTTTTCGAATTCTTCCAGAGATATTCCACTAATATTTGTGTAGCCAAGCTTGTTGAACAAATATAAGAAATCTCTTTTATTGTAATCCAAGAAAAATATTGGTGTAGTTTTATCTGGCGCGATAGATGTTATATAATCTACTACTTCCATTTTTGCTTTGTAACTAAGTCCAAAAGCGGATGACGTTCCGCCATTTTCCTGCAGAAAATCAAATGCGGTGTAAAACGTGAAGACATTTGAAATTATTACTATAGCTAATAGCAAATACGCTAAAGCTGTTTTCTTTGACAAATGTTCTAATGCTAAAGCTATAACTATAAACATAGCGGGCATAATTATTACAAAAAAGTGCGGACTTACATTTTTTCCGAGCAAAACTATTATTAAAATTGGGATTAAAATCCAGTCCAGCAAAACGCCATAAGATTTCTTCTTTACAAAATTTCTAGCTAAGTAAATCATTCCAAAAATAAATAAGCTGGCTATCAAAACACTTGATGCGAGATAAAACCAATTTCCGAAATCTGAGAATATATTCGCATTGCCGAACCAGTATTTTCCCAAATAATTTGAAGATACAACCAACGGAATTCCAAACGATTCTAAAGCCGCTTCAGAACGTGAAAACTCTTCGCCAATTCTCTCGGATAAAAAGTTCAGCGAACCCAAAGAATCATTAGAAATATTATAGTAAAGCATAGGTGCTAGTGCTAATGCAAAAATAGCTATACACGCTAAAACATACTTAGGTTTCAACTCAAGTTTAGATAATACTAAAATCAGTCCGACTACTGGTGCTAAAAACAAAACTGACAAATGAAAGTGTAATGACAAAGCTCCTGCTACTGCCAATGGTATAAAATATCTGTAATCTTTTTTCAAAACTATTTTCAGAAGAGAATACGCTAGTATTATAACAAAAAACGGCAGGAAATTTGGAGTAGTAATAAATCTAGAATACAAAATATCCCACGGACTAAGTGCTAATAGAGTCGCAGCTATCAATCCAACTTTCTCGGAAAAAAAGTCTTTTCCTAATCTATACAAAAGAAAAACTGCGCAAACATTAAGCAACGCTATTATTGAAATAATAATTATCGGATTACTAATAGAATCTTTTGTGAACATCAGTGGCAGTGCTAACATATAGTAATAGAGCGGTCCAAAAGACTGCTGACCGGAATCTTGCTCAATTTTATGAGTAACTCCCGCTAATCTTATTTCGTGGTCATAAGCTATACTTTCTGCAATTTCTATATCTCTCAGAATATGTCCTTCAAAAGACGATGTTTCTAAATCGTAAAAACGTACAGCAAAAGCAGCCGCTAAAATAATACTTAGCAAAACCAAATGTTTGATATTAATTTTCATCGCGAGAATCTCAATTTTAGAGTTGTAACTGCACCATTAATAAAATCCTTGAAAGTTTTTGTAGTTTCACCGCGCTCTCTGTCCTGAAAATCTATTGGTATCTCAATCAGTTTTAAATTATTTATTTTGCATTTATCTATTACATCTTGAACTATATCTGGTCCCGGCGCTTTTAGTTTATCTACAATTTTTCCCATAGCTTCCCGCTTATAGCATCTGTAACCGGAATTTGGATCTGTTAGGTTTACTCCCAAAACTATATTTGCGAAAGCGTTAGAGCCTTTCGTCAAAACTCTTCGTTTCAATCCCCGCTTATCATAGCCACCAATCTTAAATCTTGAGCCAATTGAGACGTCTGCATTTTGAAGAGAGTTAACAAGTTCAGGAATATGTCGTGGGTGATGCGAAAAATCAGCATCCATCTCTACAATTATATCTGCGCCAAGTTCCATAGCTTTTTTGAAGCCGTCAATTCCTGCTAAACCTCTACCTTTGTTTGTTACTCTGTGTAACAAATGAACTTTTTTGTTTGTTTTTGAAATCTCTTCAACAATTTTCCAAGTTCCATCTGGGCTATTATCATCAGCTACAACAATTTCTAAATCCTTATTTTTCAAAGCTAAAATCTCATCTATTAGTAATTTTATGTTTAGACTTTCGTTCCAAGTAGGTATTGTAACTATGATTTTCGGCATACAGAAACCAATTTACAAAGTCTTTTAAAGTATCTTCTGCGCTATTACCAATAAATCTGGATTGGTCTTATTTACAAAAAAATCAAAGATCTTGTATGTTTTAGTATATACTATGATATCCAAAATAAATTTCTTTACTTTGGATGTATTGAAACTTGAACTGTATCTTAATGTTTTAAGTGAGAGCTTTCTCGTAGTTGATTCAATATACAAAACTTTGAAACCAGTATCCTCTAAAAGTTTTGTTAATGTAGTTTTATCAAAGTAATAAAGATGTTCGTGTGGTTTAATTGCTACTTTTCTTGTTAATTTATTATCAAAATCCGGCGTAGAAATCAAGAGCAGTCCGTTTTGTTTTAGAGCTTTGCTTATCTTTTGAAGCTCTTCTTTTGGATGAGTGAAATGCTCAATTACATCACTCATATTAATTAAATCAAACTTTGGTTTTGTTCCGTAACTTGATACTAATTTAACTCCAAAATTCTCTTCCGAATATTTTGCCTCTTCTTTGTTTAGTTCCATTCCAAAAATTTGCCAGCCTTGTTTATGTGCGGCGTGCAGAAATATACCTATACTACTTCCAATATCCAAAACTTTTCCTGGCGTAGTATATTGCCTAATGAGATTTAATCTTTCGGTAAAAGTTTGCTCATCTAAATCTTTCGTATTTAGATAATATTGGAAATTATCAAGCTTGTTTTCTGAATAAATTCCTTTTATAGTATCCCACGTCAATCTCGGATTCAGATAAATTAGGTCGCAGGAGGCGCATTTTACAAGTTTGAATTCCTGTCCGTCCTGTACTGTTTTAGTTACAAACGTTGTATCATCCTTACCGCACAAGTTGCAATTCACGTACTCTATATCCATAGCATTACCGAATTGCTAAGTCATTTAAACTATTCTCATTAGAAAAGTTATGAGCATCAGATTGATACTCATTAGCTAAACTTTAAAACTAACACTACAGAGATAATTTAATGCAAGGGTACCCAAGCCTGGTCAAAGGGGTAGGACTTAAGATCCTATGACTTAGTGTCTTCGCAGGTTCAAATCCTGTCCCTTGCATAATCTTTTAAATGCAAAAATAATTCTCTAAATATGACATTGAGAAAACCTGGTCCAGGTGATAAATTAGCATATTTTACTAGAAGAACTCTGGCCGGCAACTGCGCAATTATGGTTTGGAAATTTGAAGATGAAGATTTAGCTAACATAGAATACACCTGTCCGCACTGCAAAAAATCTGGAGAAAAGCAGCAGCTATTTGAGCGTGAGAAAAAAAGAATGGAAATTAAAGGCAAGAAAAAAACTGTTGACGCATTTACATTCGCTTGTGACAATTGTGGCAAAGAAATAAGCCTTGAAAAATGGGTTAAAAAAGGCAGAAAAAAAGCTGAGTGATAATTCTTATAAACTCAATTCTAAACCTAAAGTTACGCCTCCATAGCTCAGTCCGGTAGAGCGGCAGTTTTGTAAACTGTAGGTCACAGGTTCAAATCCTGTTGGGGGCATTCTCTTAAAAGTATACGTAATATTTTTATAGCAGTATGATATTCCTACTAGTATGACAAAAACTGAAATTATAAGAGTTGGCGAAAAGGGTCAAATAGTTATTCCTAAGAATCTAAGAGCTAATTTACTCATAGAAAAAGGTGCAAAGCTCGCTATTTCTGAAGATAAAGGTAAACTCATTATTAAAAAAATTAAGCTCGATGAAGATTATCTCTGGATGTTAGCTGGAGAAGAAACTTTGAAGAAAACTTGGGATAATCCATACGATGCAAGATGGGACGATGCTATATAAAAGAGATATTGTTGTAATAAATTTTCCCTATTCTGATTTAGACGGGAACAAAAGAAGACCAGTTCTAATACTCGGCGAAAAACTAAATGATTTTATTGTATGCGCAATAACAAGTAATCCTGACGTCAAGGGCTCATTACTTGAATTTGAAGAAGGAGATTTGCCTTTCAAAAGTACTGCTAAATATTGGCAGATACAAACTATTTTAAAATCAAGAGCAGAAAAGACATTAGCAAAAATTACTAAAAAGTGTTATGATAAAATAATTAAAGATATTAACGACTTATTCAAATAGTTATCCAATGAAAGCGTCTCATAAAAGTCTAAGTTTAGTCATGATTTCATTAGGCTGGTTTATTTTAGAGTTACTTGCTAAGCAATACAAAATTTCTATATTTGCTCTAGCACTTTTTCTCATCGCATTCTGGATGCATTTAAATAAGAAAACTGGCTGGCACAAAATGGAACAAGCACTAAACAAACACTAAAGTTTATTAACGCTCAAATAGATTTTCTGTTATGACAACAAACGTATACGAAATAAAGAATCTTGGAGACGTAAAGAAAATCTTGGACGCTTCTGACACAAAAGATGAAAAAGGAAATTGGACAAAAAATCCTTTTGTTGTGCAGGGCTACAGATTACAAGAAGCTGGCACATTGGGAATAAATAAATTAGTTAATTATCTATACATAAAGGCTTCAGACGAATTCTTTGAAAAAAATGAAAAGATGCTTTTAGATGCCGGCGCAAAAAAACTCTCTGGTGCTGAGAAAGACGACGTAAAAAAGAGATTTGAAGGGGCTGAAGAAGAAAGCCTTGCTGGTATGGGTTCTATCTTCGGAGAGTAAGTTTTTAAATCGCTTGCTGAGACTAATCTAATGAGCCGATAGTCTAGCCCGGTATGACGTCGCCCTTACAAGTAAAATACTAAGAAAGGCGGAGGCCGGAGGTTCAAATCCTCCTCGGCTCATTATTTCATTTTCTCTATAGGCAAACTTCCGTATTCTGACCAGAATAACAAGTCTATTTCGTCTAATCCAATTCCAGAAGTTCTACAAAACTTCTTTAGAGCTTCTTCTAACTCGAGATATTTCTTCTTAGAAATCGTTTTCGGCAACTCTGGAATTATTTCATATTTAATCATATTACGCAAGATATGTCTATCAAGTATGGCTATATCCCTGCCGAAACCAATATTTCGCAAAAAGTGGGAGGCTTCTTTCATCCCTAACCCTTTGACATTATCCGCAAGCCAATTTCTTAATCCAACAATATCTGTCGTATTAAGTTTAGATTTTATATTCATTTTGTTATTTTGCGAAAAGAATTCTCTTGCTTCAACAATATATTTAGATTTATTATTACTAAATCGCACGCCAGATTTAGTTAAATGCGGTTGTATGTCTTCAAATTTACCTGTAAATAAAACATTAGCTGCGAGTAGTCGTTTAACTGCTAAATCACCTGCACTGGCTTTAGTCTGCGGCGTGCATAAACAAAAAGCTAATTCAGAAAATATCTTCTCGTCGTTTTCGTGCCAGATTTTTTTATAGTCCTCCAATCTTTTTTTAATATCTTCTTTCTTAGTTGCGTAGAGCAGAGTTAAGTTTGCTGCCATATATCATTTCACTGCAATGTATGCTTTTTTAGCTTTCTCGTATCTTTTATTTACAATTTCCCAATTTATGTTTTCGAAAAAAGCATCTATGTATTTGCCTCTTGCAGGACCTTGATCCAAATAGTATGCGTGTTCATATACATCTAAAACTAATATTGGAATTGCATTTAGAAAGCCACCTACATTGTGCGCATCTAAACCATTTATCATCAACTTTCCTGTTGATAAATCCAAAACTAACACAGCCCAGCCTTTCAAAGCTGTTCCAGTTGCAATGAAATCCTGTTTGAATTTATCCCAGCTTCCGAAGATTTCTTCTATTTCTCCTTTAAGAGCGGTGCTAATTTGTCCAGAGTTTTGTTTTAGATTCTCAAAATACAATTCGTGAAGAACGGTTCCCATCCAGTTCCACGACTCTTCTACCTTTAGAGTCCTAACGTCTGAGAGATTTTGATTTGCTTTGCTCGTATCAACGCTCTGCCATTTCAACCAGCCTTCATTTAATTTTGCTATGTAGCCTTTGTAGTGTTTTTCAAAATGCGGTTCTATCTGAGCATCAGAAATCCCCTTCAATGCTTTTGGTTTTAACTCATCCTTAGATTTAACTTGGAATACCATATTTATATCAATTAACGATTAGAAGCTAATTTAATAAATTAGTCGGTTATTGCTCTGGATCAGCGCAGCCGCACGAATGCTCTATAACCTCTGGAGAAGTTGTACCCTCTTTATATCCGCTAAGAATATCTATTGCCTCGTCAAGAAAGTCTTTTGCTGGTTTGAAATCTTCTTTTGCAGCGCCGCAGCTGCATTTCCATCCGACTTCTTTCTTTTCAAAGTCTTCTGGTATCAATTCATAGCTGCAGTATTTGCATCGCATTAGTTCCATAATTAGAAATAAATATCTGCTTTCTTAAAGGTTATTACTTATAGTTTATATTTTCTAAAAACTTCTTTTTGTCTCTGCCTGTAACGTGCTTTCCCCATAATACAAAAATTCTATTTACTTCGCTTCTATATTTACTTGGTATAATTTTAACTAATTCTATTTCCGTTTGATGCGGAGTTTTTGTTTTTACTAAACCCAAAACGTTTGAGATTCTGTGAACATGAGTATCTACGCCGATAGCAGCAGAGCTGTGTACCTCGCTCCTCACCACGTTTGCTGTTTTCCTGCCGACTCCAGGAATTTTTATTAGTTTTTCAACGTCTTCAGGAATTTTTCCATCATAATGTTTCAAAATAAATTTAGCAGCTTCAATTACGTGCTTAGCTTTGGTTCTATTATAATTAAGACTTTTAAAAATCTGCAGGACATCATCGTATTTTGCTCTGGCTAACGCCTTAAGAGTTGGATAATTACTAAATAACTTTTCTGCAATTGGAATTGTTGTCTCATCTCTGCTTTGGGCCGACATTAAGGTTGCAATTAAAGTCTGCCAGTCGTGCTCCCAGTCTTCAGCGGCAAGTCTCTTATCTAATTTATCATATTTCTTTCTGGCTAATTTAAAAATTGATAAGAAATATTCTCGCTTGTTCATAATTTTATTTGTGCAATGATGTAAGTTAAACTTTTCTATCTAACTGCACTTAGAATAGCCACAGAAATGGCATACTGCACAGCCCTCTCCAAACTGCAAAATATTTTTGCAATCAGGACATTCTGGTATCTCTCCAGTATCTGCAATTGCCATAGGAATGGTCTTCTGCAGACCATTTAGTTTTGGCATTGGTTCGGGTAAAGTTGACTGCTTAACTTCATTTGAAAACTGAGACAAATTAGTCTGCCCTCTGTTTATATGAATCGCAAGTATCTTAGCAACCGCATCTGGAATTGAGAATACAACACCATATTTACTCCACGTCGGCATTGGACCTCTAATACCTTTTAGCTGCTCAATTATTTCTTCGGAGCTTATGCCTGCTCTTAAGTTCAATGAAATAAGTCTGCAAATTGCTTCGGCTTTTGCTGCAAGTACACCGCCAGTTTTGCCGGTAGTCGCAAAGACTTCAAATGGTTGATTTTGCTCGTCATTATTAACAGTAACAAACAAATTTCCGTAGCCAGTTTTTATTTTATAAGTAGTTCCAGAAACCTCTTCTGGTCTCTGTCTTACAACTGCAGCAATAAATTTCTTTTTTGCAATTTCATCTGCCTCTTTGGTTTCGGTTTTAACTTGACTTTTATTTGATAAGACTTGGAAACTCTTGCTTCCATCTCTATAAATTGTAACGCCTTTGACTCCCTGCTTGTACGCAAAGAAGTATGCCTTCCAAACATCTTCAACCGTCGCAGAATTTGGCATATTTATTGTCTTTGAAACTGCATTATCTGTGTGCCTTTGGAATGCAGCTTGCTGCATTATGTGATACTCGGTTGTAACATCATAAGACGAGCAGAAAACTTTCTGTATGTGTTCTGGAATCTCTTTTATACCTCTTACAGAGCCGTGGTTGTCTGATATTCTCCTCCATAATTCTCTTTCCTCCAATCCGAAATAATTATTTTTCTTTGCAACTTCTCCAAATAATTTATTATATTCAAAGAAAGTGTGGTCATCACTTGGTGTCTTACCTTCTTTTAACATATCTATTCCTTGTGCATCATATCTAAAGTATGCAATTGAGAAAAATGGTTCAATACCAGAGCCTTGCAAAGCAGCCGTTATCGCGATTGTTCCGGTTGGCGCAATTGTAGTTCTGGCGCAGTTTCGCGGGAAAGCTCTTACTCTAAAATATTTTCCGTTTTCATCAAATATACTATCTTTGAAGTTTGGGAAAACGCCTCTCTGTTCTGCTAATTTCTCAGAAGCTTTCAAGCAGGATTTGTTAATAAATTCCATTACTTGTTCTGCTTTTTTAATTGCCGCTTCAGAATCATATGGTATACCGAGCATAACTAAACTTTCTGCCCAGCCCATAACTCCTAATCCAATTCGCCTGTTACCTTTTGCTATTACTTCTATTTCTGGCAGAGGGTAATTATTTACTTCTATAACATTATCTAAAAAATGCGTAGTTAAGTCAACTATTTCCCCTAACGCAGTCCAGTCCATATCAGAACCGTCAGGTCTTACAAACTTAGACAAATTAATCGAGCCTAAGTTGCACGGTTCGTACGGCAATAAAGGCTGCTCCCCACAACCACGCTGTACATAACCATCTGTTATCCAAGTATCGCTCTTTTCGCAGTATAAATCAAAAACTTTTGCTGTTCCTACTGACTCAATTGAAATTATTTTTGCTTTCCAAGTATTACCGGTAGTTAACCACTCTTTTGTAAGCTCTCGCAACTTTTTACCTTTAATTGGATTTATCTTTTCAAGTTTAGATATTTTTGCTAATTTATCGGCGCTTGCTCCCGAAACAACAATAGTATACTTTGTGTGTTTTCTAACTATTTTCCTGCCGTTAATTACTCCGCCGTCATCTCTAAATTCGGAAAAAATTCTTCCGTGGCAACCAATCATAAGCAAAAGCCGTCTAATATTTTGTGCTAAATCTTCTGAGCTTGTTGTAAATCTTATCTGCGGATGGTTTGATTTCAGTAAAATATCACCATCAGTTGCCAATAAGCCATCTAAAATACCAATTGTTTCTTCTATGCTAGTAATTTGCTCAATGTCAAATGTTTTTTGATATGAATATGCTTGCGTTAAGCCAACTGTCTGCATTAAATCTCTACCATTACTTATTAGCATATTTACAGACTTGCTATTGTTGCTAATATCATCTTTTCTAAAATTCCAGTCGCCAAATAATTCGTTTACATTTTCGTTATATTCTGTATCATCTATACTTGTTGCAATTTTAACAATATTTTTATCATAGCAGTCTTGTGTGTAACAGCCATCTCCTAATAAAATTCCTTTTCTCAAACCTTGTGCATATTTTTCGGGTTCTGAAATTAGCACATGAGTTGGCTCAACTCGCACATAGTCACCGACTTCCAATTCATCTAATCTTACATCTTGAACTTTTTTGCTTTGGCTTCCTTTTTTAACTGCGAAATATCTATGTGCAGAAGTGACTATTTGTTCACCGCCGTCTGAAAATTTCACTTTAAAAACAGGTACATCATTATGCACTTCAATTGCTTTAATTGGTTCGCTACCGAAAACAGTGCTAATGTTATCTCCTTGTTTCAAATCTTCTACTTTTCTATATCCGAAAGGCGTATTTACTAAAGTTCCTTCAGCTACACAAGGATTCGTGCTTTCTATTTCTCCTAAAGCTGGTGTTGGATTTGAGCCGCTCGCATTAATTCTGTCAATGAAAACGAAACCAGGATCACCAGTTTCCCAAGCGCACTTTACCATCAAATCAAAAATATCCTTTGCTTTTTCCTTCGCAATAATTTCTTTTGTATACGGATCTACTAACTCTATTTCGTCATCAGATTCAACTTTATTCATAAAATTCTCGTCCAGTGCAACAGATATGTTAAAGTTTTCCAGCTGTCCCTGCGGTTTTTTGAATTCTATAAACTCCCTAATATCTGGGTGATAAACAGATAAAATACCCATATTAGCACCTCGCCTTTGTCCGCCTTGTTTGATTTGCTCTGTTGTAGAATTTATTATCATAAATGGCGACATAGGTCCCGAGGCAATGCCTCTTGTACTCTCAACCATTGAGTTTTTTGATCTAACTCTTGATGCTGCAAAGCCAGTTCCGCCGCCGGTTTTATGAATTATTGCCGCATCTGTTGCTGCTTTCATCCAGCCTTCAACCGAATCGTCAATCGGAAGAACATAGCAGGCAGATAGCTGCTGCAAACGCCTTCCTGCATTCATCAAAGTTGGAGAGTTCGGCAGGAATTTCCACTTAGAAAGCATATCGTAAAATTTCTTTTCTGCAGCATTAACAATTTTATAGGCTTCCTCATTTTCAGAAACCAATTCATACAAATTATGCATAAACTTATTGAAGTTTTCTTTTCTTGAACTGTGATTATGCAATCCAGCGTGTATCAGAAAACTATTTGATAATCTTCCATTGCCGATATCTGATTTTTGTAAAGTATTCTTAACACCATCAAATATTTTCTCGTGGAATTTTGAATGGTAAATTAATTCTGCTAACGCAATATTTCTTGCAATTCGTCTAAGCCAGATTTCAACGCTTGGGTCGTCTTTTATATATTTATTACGGATGACTTTCTCTTGATTTTCACTTATGTTTATATGGGTGTCATCAACATCAGCCAACATAGATAAATTTGCTTTTTCAGATATACCCACCATAGTCAACTCCCCAAAGTTAGTGTTGGCAAAGTGCTAGAGTTTAAAATATATTTATATACTTGAGTAAACAAATGAGGAATTGTATTGTGTAGAATATACTTTAATTATATAATACCATTAGTCTATAACTCTGATTTCTATATTAACATCCTGTGGTATAGGAACTCTCATCACCAAATGCAAAGCGCGCTCATCGGCCGCAATATCTATTAGTCGTTTGTGGATTCTCATCTCCCATCTGTCGTAGGTTTCAGAACCTTCGCCGTTTGGAGATTTTCTTGTACTTATGACTAGCTTCTTAGTTGGTAAATTAATAGGACCTGCATAAGATATGCCTACTTTCTTTGCAATCTCAGTTATCTGACTAACTATTTTATTCAATTTCTTTATGTCTGTGCTGTATAACTTAATTCTTGCTTTTGGCATATACTATACTCATCCCGATGATAAACATCGTAATTGCCTACCGCAATGCGATAAACAACACTAATAAATCCAAAAGTCCGTTTAAAAAGATATCGTAATATTAGAACTATTGTATTTTTGATGCTATTAAATCAAAAACCTGCTTTGCAATAAACATCAAATTAATAATTGTCATAAAAATCCTAAAGGGGTTTTATTGCCTCTTTACGTAATCTGTGCACATACCTGCTGCAACCGTTCTACCCATATCTCTGATAGCAAACTTTGACAACTTTGGGTTGTCAGATTGCTTCTCGATTACAAGTGGCTGCAATGGTTCCACAATTACTTCTGCTGTGTCGCCAGTTTTCAAGAAGTCTGGCTTTTCAGGCAGTGGTTGTCCTGTTCTGGGATCAAGCTTTGCTTTTATTTCTTTAATCTTGCAGGAAACTTGTGCAGTGTGCACGTGGAATACTGGACAGTAACCAGCCGTGATTACAGTTGGGTGGTTTAGAACTACCATCTTAGCTGTGAATTCTTTTACAACTGGTGGCGGACTGTCAATAGGACCAAGTACATCGCCTCGTCTCATATCTTCCTTGCTTATACCTCTTAAGTTGATACCAACATTATCACCTGGCTCAGCTTGAGGCATCTGTTCGTGATGCATTTCTATAGATTTTACTTCGCCTGTTTTACCAGATGGCATTACAATTACCTGTTGGTTAACTTTCATTATACCAGTTTCAATTCTTCCTACTGGAACTGTTCCGATTCCTGTAATTGTGTAAACGTCTTGTATAGGCATTCTTAATGGCTTGTCAGTAGATTTCACTGGTGGTGCTAAGTCGTCAAATGCGCCAACTAAGAATTTACCCTTGTACCAGCCCAGCTGTTGTGATGGCTTTGTTATGTTTTCGCCTTTCCAAGATGATACTGGAATTATTGGAACTTTTTCAACGTTGTAGCCGACACCTTTCAAAAGTTTTTGTACTTCTGCTTTAACTTCGTTAAATCTGGCTTCATCATATTTAGCCATATCCATCTTGTTTACCGCTACCATAAGCTGCGGTACGCCAAGTGTCTTTGCTAAAAAGATGTGCTCTTTTGTCTGCTCCATTACACCTTCACCAGGATTTGCAGAAACTACAAGCAAAGCTGCGTCTGCTTGAGATGTTCCTGTAATCATATTCTTTACGAAGTCCTTGTGTCCAGGTGCATCAATAATAGTAATGTAATAGTTTTGTGTCTTAAATTCCTTGTACGATAAGTCAATTGTAACTCCCCTTTCCTGTTCTTCCTTGACCTTATCCATGATGAAAGCAAATTCAAAACCTGCTTTTCCTACTTCAGCTGCTCTTGCTTTTAACTTGTCTAATTCCTGTTGTGTAACAGCTCCAGTATCGAATAGAATTCTACCTACAGTTGTAGATTTACCGTGGTCTACGTGACCGATAACTACCAAGTTTATGTGTGGTTTTTTATCTGCCATTATAGATTGACCTTAAACCCTGCATTTAAAAGGTTTTTGCTTCCTTAAAATCGACCTACGCCTCGGCTAATTCTAGGGTATTTTCCAAGCTCAAATACTTGTCTATAACGGTATTTGCTAATGGAGCTGGATTTCTGGCTTCATCAAAAACGAAATTCATCTTAAACTCTTGTATAAAACCTAATTTCATCCAAGTAGAATATTGCCTAAAAATATTATCGTCGCCAAGTTTTTTTCTGTAGTAATAAACGGGCTTTAACTTATGCTTAGCTTCTTCAGACAATTGATTAAAAGACGTTATAGAATTAGTTAGCCGATATAAATCTCCTGTGTGCTTAAAGTTATCTTTCAGTCCTTTTACCAAATTATCATAAAATTCATTTGCTAAAAAAGCTCCTAATTCTTTTGCAGATTGTAATTCATCGGTGCTTATAGTTCTAGTCGGCAATAAAAAATTAGTATCATCTCTAGTTAGTGGCTGTTGATATTTTTCTCTATCTAATGGTTTTTGGTCACTATTTTGCATACTAATTAGCAAATATTTCTCTAATAAAAGGCTTACTACACTCTAGTCTAAAATAGGTCTTGGTAGATCTATCGGCAAACCTTTTCTCTTTCTTAACTTGCCAACTATATCTGATTGTAATGAATTTGGAAGTTTCTCAAAGTCCTGATCTGACAGGAACCAAGCGCCTCTTCCAGAAGTTCCACTTCTTAATGCAGATGTAAAACCAAACATCTCTCCAACCGGAACTTTTGCTTTAATGGTTGCGTGATCGCCTTCTTGAGCTGTTTCTAACAACTGTCCTCTTCGTCCGACAATTAACTTTGTAACCGCATTCAAATATTCTGCAGGCGTATCTAATCTTATAGTTTGTACTGGTTCAAACAAAACTACACCAGATGATAACATTGCATTTGAAATTGCCTGTCGGGAGCAGGGAATCATTTGTCCCGGACCTCTGTGAATTGAATCTTCGTGCAACTTTGCATCATTAATAGTTATTTTTAAACCAATGCACGGCTCTTTTACAATCGGACCCGACTGCATTGTAAGTTTGAAGCCTTCCATTACCATTTCAATAATTTCATTCAAATGCACCTGACCTCTTGTCGCTTCCACTAAAACATTTCCGTTGTGAGTGTATATTACACTCTTTGCTTCGTCTTTATCCATTCCTGCTTCTATCAAAGCTGCTACAACTTCATTTTTATTTTTCTTCATCTTGCCGTCTGGAATTGTTCCAGATTTCAATAAATCATAAATTGGTTTATCAAGAGGTTCAGCGGTTACATATAATTTATTATGTCTATTTGGAGATTTACCTTCTACTGGACCAAACTTCTTTGTAATTGCTTCCCGATAAACTACAATTGGCGGACTTGTAACTATTTCAATACCCTTGTCATTTTTTATTCTATACATCCAAATTTCAATATGCAGTTCGCCGAGTCCAGAAAATAAATTCTCTCCGGTTTCTTCGTTGATGCTGATTGCTACAGTTGGATCCTGCTTAGCAACACCTTTCAAAACGTCAATTAATTTTGGTAAGTCCTGCGGATTCTTTGGCTCAATTGCAACGGTGACTACTGGATCAAATAAGTGCTTAATAGATTCAAATGGTGTAACTTCTTTTTCCGAGCAAGTTTCTCCAGAACCCGCATTCCTCAATCCGACTACGCCAACAATATTTCCAGCAGGTGCATCTTCAATTAACAGCCTCGTAGCGCCCTTGTAAATTGTAACTTGCTGAACTCGCTCTTTCGATTTAGCTGTATTCAAATATAATTCCTGACCTTTCTTCAAAGTTCCTGAGAATACTCTGCCAGTAAATACCTCTCCTGCCTGCGGGTCAATTGTAACTTTTGTAACTACAAAAATTGTTTCTGAACTTGGATTGCCCGCTAACAATTCTTTTCCAGTTTCAGATTCCAATTCACCTTTCCAAATTATTGGAATTCTGTATTCTTGTGCTTTCTTTGGGCTTGGTCCGTGCTGGATTACCATATCTAAAACTGCTTCGTGCAAAGTTGCACTTCGTCCTAACGTTCTGTAATCATCATCTCCGCCTTGGTAAGCGGCGATAACATCTTTCAAAGTGATATTTTTCTTTTTCATCATTGGGACTGACAACGCCCATCTATGTTTTGCACTGCCAAAACAAACAGAACCATTCTGAACTTGCACCTGCCACAACTGCTTGAATTGTTTCGGAGCAAGACTTTCAATAATTCTGTTGACATCTGCAATTATTGCGATGAATCTTTCCTGCATTTTCTCTGGCGGCAATTTTAATTCCTTAATTAATCTGTCAACTTTGTTGATGAACAAAACTGGTTTGACGCCTTCTTTCAAACTTTGCCTCAATACGGTTTCTGTTTGCGGCATAATTCCTTCAACCGCATCAACCAAAACTAGTGCGCAGTCAATTGCTCTCATAGCTCTTGTAACCTCGCCGCTAAAATCTACATGGCCTGGAGTGTCAATCAAATTTATTAAAAAATCTGTGTTGTTATAATTATAAATCATAGAAATATTTGCCGCATTAATTGTAATTCCCCTTGCTGCTTCCTGCGGATCGTAATCAAGAACTCGCTGTTCTCCCGCCAGCTCTTCGGACATCATACCAGCTCCTGCTATTAAATTATCTGATAGGGTTGTTTTACCGTGGTCAATGTGCGCAATAGTTCCAATATTCCTAATGTTATCAGAATTCTTCATCAATTCGTGAATTTTCTCAACTGTTGACTTAGCAACTGCCATACATCAGCTTTTCGTAAGTCTATATAAAAGCCTTATCTATTGTAAATATTGAAAGTCTGCAGAGTTTTAAGACCAAAAACCAGTATTTTCTTAGAAAATTATAAAGCTAATATACTAGGGGATTACATACTAAAAACACCACTTAAATGATTTATTACAATATAGAAAGATTTAAATAGGCTATTGTTGTCTATATAGCTATTATATACATAGAGTATGTATGAGATAATATGACTGTCGCTACAAATCTAAACTATAGCAACGAAGGAATTGTAACAGATAGCGAGAAAACTATTGATAATTATATTAAAACTAAACATCTTGACTTAATTACTTACATTCTACTCTACAAAGAACATAAAGATATTTTTCCAAAAGTATCAGGTAGTCGTGTTCTTGATGACGTAGAAGTAATGGACGAATTACTAGACTATATGAAAGATCTTAGTACAAAAGACGACGCTACACTAGAAGATTTATATCGCCTAAGAAAACGTTTTCAAGTTTTTCTTAAGCACTCTAAATTAGAAGATAAAATCTAAGGTGCATAAATGAAAGGAACATTTAACATAAAATTAATAAAAACTGAAGATTTAGGAAACAATGCAAAACTGGAAGCTATTATTTCTGAAACTTCTACGCCAATAGACCAAACTTCTTTTGATAGAGGTTATGCCAGAGGTTTACAAAATTTAAAATGTGAAGAATCTGACAATGATTCATATATGTGCGGTTATGCTTGTGGTATAATTAATACAAACTTAAAATCCCTTCAAATTAAATTACCAATTGATTCTTTAAACTATAGTAAAACGGACATTGAAAAATGAAATATGATCATATACAGATAGAAGAATTTAGGAATGCTTATCTTAATCTTGGATTTAGCAGAGAGCGAGCTGCTTATATGGTTGGAATACATCCACGTTCTGCTAAAACACTTATTAAAGACGAAGGCATAGTAAAAAGACACAAATGCTATCCAAACTTAAGCGATTCTGATTTGCAAAGAATTCTAGACTTATCAAAAACTATGACGCTTAAAGATATTGCAAAAATGCTTGGTGTTGACCCAATAACTGCAAAGAACTGTATAATGGCTGCAGAATTTGCAACGAGAGAAATACCTGAAGATCTGTTAGACTTAATTGATATGCCGATTGAGGAATTGGAAAAGAGGGTTAACGAATATGCCAACAGATAAGCAGACAAAAGATTTTATTTATGCTAGATATGAAATCTGTATGAGTCGCAAAGATGCCTGCAAATATGCCGGCATAACTTCGAGCCAATCTAGAACTATAATAAAAAATAATAACCTTCCGACTATAAACCAAAATATAATTAATAATATACCTGCAGATGAAATTCTGAAATTATCTGAGACTTATTCTACTAAAGACCTCGCAGAGCATTATGATACTTCTCCTAAAACCGCATTACATATAGTGAGATGTGCTGAATTGGCAAAAAGACAAGTAGTTCCACAATATCTTGCTGATGTTTTTAATCCAAAAAGTTCTGTGGAAGAATTAGAGGCTAAATTACTAGGAGAGAAAAACTAATGATTACCTATGAACAAAGAAAAGATTACATAATTGCTAAAGAAAAATTCAAATACGGAAACGTAGCTGCTGCGGCTTATGCAGGCATAACTCCTCAGCAAGCCACAGAAATAGCTAAACAAGAAGGCTTTCCTATTGCTAATAGACATACAGATTTTATGTATTTAACAGACGAAGAAATAAGTTCTATGTTTGATGAGCATACTCCACATGAAATATCAAAATTACTTGGTGTGACTGCCAATCACGCGAGAGAAACCAGTCAATTAGCAAGAATAGCTACTCATCCAATTCCAGAAAATCTGAAAAAGTTTCTGGATCCTAAAGCGTCAATTGAAGATCTTGAGAAAAAATTAAAAGAAGGCGAAAATAATGACTTTTAAAACATTCACATTAACTAAAAAAATAGCTAAGCACGGCACGCAGTCTATAATTGTAATTCCAAAAGTTCTGCAGGAGCTAATCAAACCAGATATGCTCGTAGAACTTAAGATAAAAGTTCTGGAGGAATAAATGGTGGATTCAGATGCATATAAAAGATTTTTTGATAATCTAAACAACCATCTCTACAACCACATTGATGATACAGATAGGATTGAATTCAACAAACAGCGTGGCGAAAGATTACTAAAAGAATATTCCGAACCGCTTTATGAACGATTTATTGAGCAATCTGAAAAATGGAAAGGCACAACAGAAGGTCAGCAATTGACCGGCTTAGTAGAATTTTTTGGAAGTATGAAAAATTCAAGCGTAGTCAGGAAAGGTATTGAAAATCTAATATTACAATTAGAAGCTAAGCATAAAGCTAAGGTGAATTAAATGTCTCTTGAAACGCTAATTAGTAAAATCAAAAGCGGTGTTGAAGAATACGGCATAATGCCAGACCCCATAAAAGCTAGTAAACAAGTACGTGCACGTGTAAAAGTTAAGAATAAAGAAATGAACTGCGCTAAGGTGGGTATAGCTGGTCTTGCTGGCTGGTTTGTAATTGCACCTTTGACAACATTAGCACACGAACTTGGACACTATATAACTGGGAAGATGCTTGGTTATGATGGTGAAATAAGTTTAGGTTTAGACCGCGGTTTGTATAAGCCAGATTTAAATCCGTATGTAGAAAATACTTGGGAAGAATTAGCCATTAATGCTGGCGGTCCTTTTGTAGACTATATATTGGCTCTTGGCTGTGCTATTGGTTTTACAAAAACTAAGAATAGTTATCTCAAAGGACTATTAGGCACAACTTCCGTGCTAACTGCTACTAACGCCATTATTCAAAGTATTAGTCCTACACAACTTAGCTATAGTGATTACACAAATATAAGTGAGCAACTTGAAACCCTGGGACACAGCGAAATAGGACAAAGTCTTCCCGCAATTCCTATAGCAATAACTACGGCTTGCAGTTATATCATTGGAAAAGACCTATACAAACAATACAAAGATTATAGAAATCTTAAGAAAATTGCTAACGGTGTTTCTGACAAACTAACAGATAGATTAGATAAAATCTCTACTAAAGATCAAGAAGAGTAAACGCTAAACAAATAATCAAGTAATTTTGCAATCTTAATTCTTTTCTGTTTCATACTATCTCTGTCTCTAACCGTAACGTCTTTCTTTTTTAATGAATCGAAATCAATCGTTATACAAACCGGACAGCCGATTTCATCCATCCTTCTATATCTCTTGCCGATGCTTCCTGCATCGTCATAAACAGAACCATATTGTTTTAGCATTTCGTGAACAGTCTCTGCAACTTTTGGCAGTTTATCTTTGTTAACTAACGGGAACACTGCTGCGAACACTGGCGCTAACCTTGGTTTTAATTTTAGAACTGCTCTTGTTTCGTTTTCTATTTTATCTTCAGCATAAGCTTGTTCCAATAAAACATACAAACTTCGGTCAACTCCTAAAGATAATTCAAATACGTGCGGAAGAACTTTCTCTGTTCTGTCTAATACAGACATATCTGTTTTGCTTCCTTCGCCGTGGGATTTCAAATCGTGATCTCCTCTGTAATTGCAGGCTGCTAATTCAAGCCAGCCGACGTCTGTTTCTACTTCAAAATCCCAAGATTCTCTAGCATAAAATGCTCTCTCTTTGTCATTAAGCTGTCTAAACCTAAATTTCTTTATTCCTAATTCTTCAAAGAACTTCTGCAGCAAAACTAAATAATACGCAGTAAATTCATTTGAAATAATTTTCTTCTGCACTGCTTGGTTTGCAGAAATCAAGATTTGTTCCTTTTTTCCGTTTGGAAGTAATCTTAGCTTGTGAGACTTAACTCTCTTGAACTTTTCAAACTTAGCATTTGGATTAACAAAAATTTCTGCTTCTGCCTGAGTAAATTCTCTCTGTCTCAATAAGCTTTGCCTTGGAGAGATTTCATTTCTGAAACTTTTGCCAACCTGTGCAACTCCAACAGGCAGTTTTAGTCTGTTAGTTTTGTAAATTCTAGGGAAATCAACAAAAATATTCTGACAAGTCTCAGGGCGTAAGCCGACATTATCTCCGCCTTTTGAACCTACTTCAAATCTAAACATCATATTAAATTTGTAAACTTCTCCAAGTGCACCTTTGCATTTTGGACAAACAATTTTATTTTCTTTAATAAAATTGTCAAACTCCTTAGATGATAGATTTTCTGGAATTTCCTTTCCAATTTTTTCGGAAATTAATTTATCAGCTCTATGTTCTGCTTTGCATTTAGTGCAGTGCACTAATGGGTCAACAAAATTTTCCAAATGACCGCTTGAACGATAAACAGCTTCTGGCAATATTTGGCTCCCATCAAGCTCTACCATTTCGTCTTCTACTACAATCATCTTGCGCCAAAGCTCAATGAACTTTCGTTTCAAAACTGAGCCGTAAGGACCATAATCAAAGAAACCAGCAGGTCCATTATATATCTCTCCAGCCGGCAAAAAGAATCCTTTTCGCAGGGCTAAATCAATTACTTTGTCGTATTTGTTCATCAAGGTTTCCTCCAAGATGATTCATAAAAAGTTACTTCTGATTCTTTGTCAACAATACCAATCAAAAGATTCTTCCTAGTAGAGTGTGCAACTCTGTTCATAGCAGAGAATTGTCGCCACGCAAGTTTATCACTTTCATCAGTTGCAAACAAAACCCATTTTGCGTGCGCTTCTCCGGGCTTTTTACCCCTATCATAAACTCTAAAATCAGCTCCAAATTTCAATCCAGTTTTAACAATATAACCGCGGGATCTCATATCAGCATAAACTCTATATCGCGTCCAGAAGTTATGTTCCTTTTTGCTGGCTCTTCTGACAAACGCATCAAAACTTAATTTTGTTTTGCTACTATAAATTTCAATTTTACCCTGTTCCAATAAATAAAGCGCTTCCTCTAGGGCTAACTCAAGTCGTTTTTCTTTTCCTTTTATTTCTCCAAACTGAGACCTGTCATACAAAGCCTGCGCCTCTTGAAAGTCTTCAGTAATAGAGACCGTATTTCCATTTAGGTGCGATTTTATCATCTATAGAACTACACGCCAGTCAGCATACACTAAAAGGCTAAGTGCGTCCCCCAGGTAAAGCTTTTATTCAGCATTTAAAAGATTAGTGTATATGAAATTAGTATTCCTTGGAACTGGGACAGCTTTCCCAACGCCAGAAAGAAATCACTCAGGCACATATATAGACATAGGTCCAGAAGCTTTTCTGTTTGACTGCGGCGAAGGTACGCAAAGGCAGATGGCGATTGCAAAGATAGGTTCATCAAAAATTACAAAGATATTTATCAGTCATTGGCACGGCGATCACGTTTTGGGACTTGCAGGACTAATGCAAAGTATGCAGATGAGCAACAGACCTCACGAAATACATATTTACGGACCTGAAGAAACAAAACACAGATTTGAATTGATGAGAAAAACTTTTGGAATTGGATTAAGTTTCCATTACATAATAATAGAAGTAAAAGGTACAACTAAGCCACAGAAAATAATTGATGAGGCTGATTATGAAATTTGGGCGGTAAAAACAATTCATCCAGTTCCTTGTTTAGCTTTCAAGTATATCAAAAAACCATTACGCAGAATTGATATTGGATATGTAAGTAAATTTGGAATCAAAGCTCCGCACCCTATTTTGAAAAAATTAGCTGATGGAAAGAACATAAAATGGGAAGGCAAAGTTATCAAAGCTAAAGATGCTACATATATAAAACCGGGAATAAAAATCAGCTACGTAATTGATTCTGCGTATTCAAAACATTTGTCGGCATTTGCAAAAGAATCTGACATTTTGATTTGCGAATCTACGTTCGGCGCAGATATGCAGGATGCGGCGACTTTGAAAGGTCATATGACTACAAAAGAGGCTGGCAAAATTGCGAAAGATGCTCAAGTTAAAGAGCTAATAATAACACACATCAGTCAGAGGTATAAAGATCCAATAACACTTTTGAAAGAAGCTAAATCAGTTTTTCCAAACACAAAAATTGCGCACGATTTAATGGAAATAAAATTTTAGTTGGGCGTTCCTTACAGAAGTAAGGTTGACTAATGCGAACATTAGGCTTTCTTTTTGGCGCGTTTCTTAGTTGTTCTTTTTTTATTAGTTTTCTTATCTAATTCTTCAAGATTAGATTCCTCTTGCTTAAACGTCTCTTTTGCATTAGGTGTGCTCCATTTCTGCACAGCATCAGCCAAATTTTGCTCTTGTATTAAGTTAGGCCCTTCTGAAGGCTCTTCTTTCTCAAGCGAAACATCTTGCGACTCTTGTTTGACTTCTTCGTCTTCCTCCTCCAAAAAATCAACAAATCTCTGCAAAACTCCTTTTCCAGAAGATGTCGCAGGCGGAGCGCCGGCAGAACTAGCTGATGGCGATGGCGCTTCTCCCGAGTCTTTTTTTCCAGTGTTGAATAACATTAGTATTGCTAACAACACAAAAAATATCGCACTTATCCACAAAGCATTGCTAACATTATATGTTTCTTGTTTGGCGAAAGACAAACCTTCGTTATAAACTACCATTGCTTTTGCTAATCCAAAATTCCAAAATGATTTTATTGAATCTATAAATTTGTCAAGCGAAGGTGAATTAGGAACTGATATCTTTGGTAATGACACTTCTGGCAAATTTAGTTTTGGAAATTCTGGCATAGGCAATATGCTTCCTTGGTAAGTTGTTTGTTCTTGCTGCTGTTCTGGAGTCTCAACTATCTCTGGCCCGCTATTGCTTTCTGTTGTTGTTTCTGTCTGTTCAACTATTTCTGGTGAAGGCAAACTATTCTCTGGTGTTTCTTGTTGTGGCTGCTCAACTATTTCTGAGGCTGGTTGCTCTGGTTGTGTTGCTGGCTGCTGAAGTTGAGGCAATTTATTTTGTACTCCGGCCGCTAGACTAGTTATACTTGCTGTAATGCTATTTTTGAAATTCTTAATTCTATTAACTACTCCTGAAACTGCGCTGTTTATTTTTTCTCTTGGTGTTGCACCAGGACTTGCCTGTACAATTCCATTTGACGGCTTTACAATTACGTTAACATTGGTAGAGCTTGAAATAGTTCCATCTTGCAGTCTTGCAGATACAGTTACTTTGTAACTTTCCTGCGGTGTTTGGTCGGGCACTGAAATGTACATATAAATCGTCTGTGATTTTCTTCCGTCAAGTGTTACACTTGCTGGATTCAATTGCGCATAGGTTGCTCCAGAACCAGAAACTTCAAGGTTGTAGCTGGATGTTTCCGTTCCTTTGTTCTCAATTATTATTGGAACTAGTGCACCTTCTCCAGCCACCACCTCTACGGTCGTAAGAGCTGAGGTTGCTTGTACGCCGAAACACGCTGACAAGTCAGCAATGTCTAAGTTAAGTACTTCCGTCTTGGAAGATTGCGATATACCTTGTGCAGATGCCTTTACATCAATTCTATATTTGCCTGCTCTTGCTCCAGCAGGATCAATAATTAAATTTAATTTTGATGACTCTCCAGAATCCAATGTTACAAAACTCCTGTCTACTGTTGCAAAATCCGCACCAGTTACTTGTATTGCATATTCTTCAGAAAATCTACCTGTATTTGCCAAAGATAATTCGTAAGATTTAGTATTGAATGGGCATAAGCTGTCCTGTGATCTTTCTAAATTCAAATCAAACGAATAACAGGCATTTACTTTAGCTGAGACTTTTTGCGAGTCAATTGAGTTTCCTAATCCATCTTTAACTCTTACATCAATATCGTAAGTTCCTTTTACTCCAAAATCTGGTGCTAAGATTATTTCTGTTTGTCCTAAGCTATTTGCTGGTACTCTTAAAACAGAATTTCCTGCGTGCGCCCAATTTGGTCCAGCTAATATTACGTCGTAAGTATTGTCTGCTGTGCCTGTATTTTTAATTGTTAGCGGTATAGCTACTTCAGAATTCTCGCAGATGGAAACAAAATTCTTTTCTAAAGCAACATTATAATCATAGCAGGCATTTGATTTCAAAAGAAGTGTTTCTGATGCTGTGGCTCTTGAATTTTGTGATTTTGCGGTTGCTGTTATAGTATAATCGCCAACTGCATTTCCTACAGGCAATGCAAATACTTGTATCACCTTACTTTCGCCAGGATTTAATGAAACTAATTCATTTGAAAGAGTAGAATATCTTGCACCGTTGCCAGATAAACTCAATTCAAAGTTTTCTTTGTACCGTCCGTTATTTTCTAAGACTAAATCATAGGTTGCTTGTGTCGCAGAACATACCTGAGCGACATCATTGTTTGCAGTCAAATCCGCTATATGACAGTCGCTGACATCTAAACTAAAACTTAACTGCTTTTGCGAAGATGAACTTGAAACTGAAACATCTAGATTATATTTTCCCGCTAATGCAAAAATGCTAGGTGTGACATAAACATAAACACTCTGTGTCTTTCCAGGTGATAATTGGAATCCTAACGGGGCAGCAGCCGCCCATTTAGAAGCAGAGCCAGAAAGATGAGTAGTATAGCTCTCAGTTGATGTACCTGTGTTGTGAACTTCAAAAATATATAAAACGGTTTCCGAGGCGCACGAAACTTTGTCGCTAACGATTGGAACTAAATTAAATTCGCTCGCGGCAGAAACTCCTGAACCTACTAATGTTAATACTATTACTGCGAATACAAAAAGCGATAGCCTCCTCAATCATACACCTCCATTTACTACTCGCAGTTGATTAATTGATATTTAAGCATTTATTTACTTAGAACTAAGTATTACAATAAACAAATCGGCTTACAGCAAGCTTAATTCAAAGAAAAGCTATATAGCTTTTCTAGTTTTGAAAAACTCATAGGTTTTTAAAATATCTCCTGGCTGAACAAGATTTTTTGCCGTTTCTAACACATATTTACAAGGTTTAACTGATTCGTAAGTCTTCCAAGTCTTTGGGTAAAATGTAAGAGGTTTTGCTTCTTCAACCTGAAAAACTTCTCCTGATTCAGAAACGAAAGCAATGTTAATGTTATAAGATACGCCAAACATCCAAAAACTTCTAACTTTATTTGAGCTGAATTTGAATAACAAATCTTTTGGTTTGGAAAACATTAAGCCAAATATGTGCTGAAAAAATATGTCGGCAACTTGCACTTCAAATTCTGTGTTACGAGTTATATTCCTAATAAGCATAAGAGAATTATAAATTAAGTCCTATTTATTGTTTTATTGCTTGCGGTAGTTTTTCCAGAATAGAAATACTGCAAGCGCCAATATCATAACTATTACGAGATTAGTTGCTGTTGAACTCGCTGATAAGCCGCCGACATTAGCTTCAAACTTTTGGTTTTGTATAACTGTCTTGCCGTCTTCCTTTACAATTAAATTGAATGTTTGTTTGCCGGATGAATCTTTATCTGGAACTATATGCATTGCAACTGTAACACTTTCGCCCGCGTCAAGTGTTATCTGTGATGGGTCAACTCTTGCAGAGCCCCAGTCCATTCCAGATATCTCAAATGTCATAACTTTCCGTTCGTTATCATCATTTGTTATTTTAATAGAAACTACGCTGGCTTTGCCAGGTGTCATTTCGTCAGCTATCTTTACAGACGTTTCCTGCTCCATAAGTTCATCAGAACCTTCTATTGTAATTTGTTTTGTCATTACATCCTGCGCATAACCGTTGTAAACTCTGATTTGTAAGTCATATGTACCTGATTTTGTATTTTCAGGAATTTCTAATGTCAAATATTGTGTTGAATCTCTGCTGTCAAGTAATGTACTTGTAAGCTTTGACTGTACAGAAAGATCAAGTTTGTTAATGTTTAATTCTATTATTACGTTATTTTCGTCTTCAGTTCCAGCGTTTAATACTGTAACAGACGCATCAATTGTGCTACCAGCTTTAACGTTGTCTCTTAAGATCTCAACTTCATCAATCATTAAAGTGTGATCTGCTCTTTCAAATGATATTTCTTTAGAGAAGTCGTATGTTCTTTTTTCGTTAGTATTATCCCATTTGCCGTCTACTTCAACATTAAGAGTGTATTTGCCTTCACTTATGTCGCCTGGAATTTGCCAGATATAATTTAATTCTTCATCGTTACCATCGTTTATTTTCTCAAGAGATGTCTCTATCTTTTCGCCGACTTTCTTTTCGTTATCATCAGCTATCCAAGTAGTTATTTCTACATCTTCAAAATTTTCTGTGTAAACATTTTCAATAAGAATTGTAAAATCTAAATCGTTACCTAATGTAGGATTTGTTGTTTCAATATCAGCACCAATAGTTAATCTATTGTCAAATGTAAATATGGGTGTTGAGCTGCCAGGTAGTTCAGCTACAACTGGCGTAGCTAAGAACAATGCTGTTACAAATATAGTAAACAACCTTGCGATATTGTTTGTCATAGTTTTCCGTAAAATACGTATTTAAAAGGTTTATGGGCAACTGTATGCGATTTTACTTGCTTTTTGCTCTTGCACTTAAGCTCTCAATTTCTATTTTTGCTGAGGCGGTAACAGCATTAACTGCAAACATAACCATTTCATTAACTACGGGGTTATCTCTATTTAATTTGTATAGGTTAGCCCTGCCTAATTTTCGTGTTTGAATCAAAATTCTTTTTTTAGATAACGTATCAAGTATACTTTGAATAGTTGTACGAGCAACACCTGTTGCCTTAAAAATATCACTCTTGCTATAATCGTACAAATCATTCTCTATGAAGAATTCTAAAATTTTAATTGTAGGGCTATTTCCGAATAACTCCGTAAATAATGTTTGTCTATCCATATCCATATCTATATCTATATCTATAAACTAAACATATATAAATCTTACTACGTTATTGTAGTTTAATACTACAATGGTAACTGATGACGAGATTTTGGCGCGAATGCTTTTCAAACTAATAAATAACAAATGTTATAGTAAAGGTCATATGCTTGAAGAAAGGCTAATCAGCGTCGTCGCAAAACACGAACGAGGCCGCGCCAAAGATATACTTAAACAAGCAATAAAGACAAAGTTAATATCAGTTTATGGTAAAACTAATTACGGCGTCGCATATCAATTAAACTTAGAAAAACTTAATTATGCTATTGACTTAATAAAGAAACATTATTCTAAATCAGATTCTCTAAAAATTTAAATGGGGTCACTAGGATTTGAACCCAGATCAGCCGCTCTGGAGGCGGCCACACTACCAGATTATGCTATGACCCCGCATATAAACTAACAGAAATTCTGATTAAAAAGCTACCTATAAAATCATATTATAAAAAAGAAAAGATAGACCCAATCTGAACAAGTTCAGATGGGCACCGCTGAATTTTATTCAGCTAGTGAGGTAAAAAATTACCTTCTTCGTATTACTTCAGTTCGTATTGGAGCTGGAACGAATTCCTTTGCTACAAAGGCTGCGACAATCAATGCGATTATCAAGCCAAGTATTACTCCGATTTTTCCGAAGTCACTTGTTACAGCTGTTGAAAGAGGCAAAACTTTTACGCCACCTTCTCCGTCAACTGTTAACATTACAAACTCAGTTTTGCTTTCATCGCCAAATGTTACTGTAGCTTGTATTGTATACTCGCCAGATTTTGCATTCTTTGGCACCGTGAAAGACAAATGCTGTGTTTCTTTGTCGTCGGCATCAAGCTGGAATTCTCCAGATGTGCTGTCAACATTCAAGTCTTTGTTCTTAACTGTTAATTTAACGTCTTGGTCTTCTTTTCCAACGTTAAACAAAGTTACATCAACTTGAATTTCGTCTTCGGCTTTTGCTGAAGTCTGTGAAAGAGTTAGTTCGGAAATTCGAACATCTGCATCTTCCTTTTCAACTTCAAGTGCTTTTTCGTTAACTATTTCGTTTACGAACTTTTCGTTAGTATCTTCATTTTTCCATTCGATTGTTGTTACAACAGTGTATTCGTTCTCATCAGCTTCGAAAGGAACTTTCAAAGTCAATGAAAGTGTTTTGATTTCTTTGCCACTGTCTGCATCGTTCAATGTGAACTTGTCAGAACTTGCGTCAATGTCATCTCCACCATCAATACCTCTTATTTCTACTGTTGCTTGGACATCTTCAGCATCGTATTCTGCTGTGTTTTCTATTTCCAAATCAAATGTTACTACATCGCCTGGACCGACTTTGTCGTTGTCTATTTCAACATCAACTGTCAAGTCTTCGCTTGTAGTACCTGTTCCTGTTACAGAACCTGTTGAGCCGTTACTTCCTGCATTTGGATCTTTTTGCAAAGTCAAAATTGTTGTTGCAAGAGTTTGCGGGCTCTGTGCTGTGATTGTGAAATCACTATTAGCGTCTTTATAGCCAGCCTTTTTGGCGACCATTGTGTAAGTTCCTGCTTCTAAAACAAAAGCTGCGGAATTTACGTCAGTCTTCTTACCAGCAACAGTGCCGTCACTGTGGTATGCGGTAATACTGTCAACAGTCAAGCTTTGTCCGCTGTCATCGACAGTCAAGACTGGGACGACGCTAGTTTGAACTGCCAACGTTGATGTTGCACCAGCTAAAATAGATAGTACAAACACCACTCCCAATATTAGTGCACTAGTCTTTTTCATTTTTATTCACCTTTCAATGAGCGTTTAATGTTGTCATATAGTCCTTGTGACATCTTTACAACTTTTGAATCATTTCCATCTGAACTTAGCGTAAGAGCTACTGCTCCTTCGCCGTATGTATTGTATGCTACAAAGCCTACATCTTGGTTATACATATCGCTAAAGCTTGTGTAACCTGCACCTAAGGCAAGTGTATTTGCTTCAGCCATTTGTTCATCAGTAAAGTTAGCTGCAACTGCTTGGTAAACTTGAGGTTGATTTGGAGCCATTACAATTTTTCCAAGTCCAGGGTTGTTTGCAATTCTTTCTAATGCTGTTAGACCCATAGTTACGTTTTCGCCGTTCAACCAATTTGTAACTTTTGTCTGAGTGTAGTCTGTAAGTTCCAATGTGTGTGCTGCTAAAGCTTCGCCGTAAGCTTTTACCAATGCGTCAACTTTGTCGTATTGGCTGGCTTTGGCTGCGCCCATAATATCATCTGCTACACCAACAGCTTCTTGTAATGCAATTTCATAGCCAGCATCAAATGTGCCATTTTCAGCTACGAGAGTTTGTCCGTAAAGAACTACTCTTCCCATTAAGCCTAAGTCTTGGTATACTGATTCGTTCAGACCTTCAGCTGCAAGCATATTTCCTAACAAGTCAACTGAGTGTGCATAGCCTTGTGCTTCGCCAGCATCCATACCCAATTCATTTGCTACGTCAAGCAATTGTGTAAGATTTAATGTGTCTAAATCAGAAGTTGTTACTTCTGCAATTTTATCTGTATCAAAGTGTGAAGTTATGTACATTCTAGTTGCATCTTCACTTGCTTCAATTCCCGCATCCAATCCTAATTGGTATGCAGTACCGTTATTTAACAAATCATTGACGCGATCTGTTAAGTCATTGATAGTGCTCTTTTGATCATCTATTGTACCATTAGCGTTAGCCCATCCGGCTTTTTCTGAAGAAACATTTTTCTCCAAATGGTTTATTGTAGAATCTTTTTCATTTAGCTCGCCGTTCAAGCCAGCTATTTCGTTATTATTTCCTACGATAGCTGATCCTCCTACCGCCG
>Ga0209541_10001358_pt1 | contig 48888 bp, 46 predicted proteins | sample RifCSPlowO2_01_FD_184027 | JGI IMG/M metagenome (GOLD analysis project Ga0209541, IMG submission 184027) | Groundwater microbial communities from Rifle, Colorado - Rifle CSP2_plank lowO2_0.1 (SPAdes) (version 2) | ecosystem: Environmental > Aquatic > Deep subsurface > Groundwater | place... | reverse complement strand
TGCATCATAATGGTTAAAAGGGTGGGTGTTGTGTGCCATCCCTTACCATTATTTTACCATATTAAAGGTCTAAATTCTTAATACGCAACGGGTCTATTACCTTTAACCTGATCTGCAAATTTAAAAATTTCCTGAAATCTTTTTTCATAGGTATGCTCATTGATAACTCGCTGATATCCAGCCTGAGCAATATCATTCCGCTCAGCGTCATGCGAAAGATAGTACTTTATATTTTCAGCTGCCTCATTAAGATTTTTATACGTTACAATTTCTTTGCCAAGGATGAAAAACTCTCGCAACTCATCAACATCATCAGTTATCGGCAAACTACCACACCCCAATGCCTCAAAATCTCTGGCATTCATGCGAATCGTATCGTGAGAAGTTAGATAGGAATTAAACACTATTTTACTTTGATTATACAGCTTAATCATATTTGATTGAGAAACCCTACCAGAGCCTCGCCATCCATGCCCAAAGGTAAGCACCTTGACGCCTTGCTCCTGAAGCCGTTGGATCATCTCTGGCCTTTGTCCATAACATTGCCCCACAAAAATAACATCATATATTTTCTTTAAGTTTAAATTTCTATATAAATGATGATTAATTGCCCATCGCGATAGAAAGACATTGTTAAATCCCTCCTTCTTTCTTTTTTCGTAGGCAACAGGATCCATCGTCACCACAACATTGAAAAGCTCCCATACCGGCCGGCTTTCTTGATAACGTAAAAAATCATCAGCCAATAAGATGATGGTTTTTGTGGGTAGTTCATCTGATATCTCTCTCAAAACGTCATGGTCTATCCAATCTGCAAAATGAAAATAGACCAGAAGCTCGGGATTAAAATAATACACGGCCTCTCTGAGCATCAGTGACATTTTTCTTGCACCATATTCTTTTTTAAATTGATCATAGGGGAAATAAATAACTTTATACCCCATCGTAATCAGTGTCATATAGAACTGATAATGCTCATATGACAAGCCCCGGCTTTTATCTTCATAATCATATTTTGCCCCAACAAAGATAATTGTTCTCCCATTAATATTTCCTTCGGGTCTTAAGCGATCTGCAACCAGTACTTCAATCGACCGGATATCAAAAACAGTTGAAATTCGAGTCAAAAGTTCCAATATCATCTTTTTTATTTTAGAGTAAATTCTAAACAGCGACATTCTTTAGATATGCATCAATAGTATTTTTAAGTCCTTCTTTAAAAGGAGTTTTTGCTATAAAGCCAATTTCTTGTTCGGCTTTGGCCAGGTCGTAAAATCTCCTCAACTGCCCATCAGGTTTTGATACGTCCCATCGTATTTCACCTTTAAAATACATCAAATCACATATTAACTCAGCTAATTCTTTAATTGAGATTTCTTCACGAGGACCAATATTGATGGGATCTCCTTTATCATACCTTTCTGCAGCCAATATAATGGCGTCTGCGGCATCTTCAACATACATAAATTGCCGCCTGGCTTTTCCCGTTCCCCATACTTCAATAAAATGTTTGCCTTCTTTTTGCGCTTCAGCCACTTTTCGAATCAAAGCGGGAATAACGTGAGATGAAAATGGATCTGACTTATCGCCCGGCCCATAGAGATTTTGCATCAACAAATGAATAGCATTTAATCCATATTCTTTCCTATAGGTTTGCGATTGCACCAGCATAAACTTTTTTGCCATACCATACGGCGCATTTACTTCTTCAGGATACCCGGACCACAGATCTGCTTCCTTCAATGACATTTCTACAGAATTTGGATATTCACAGGCGCTACCGATACCGACGAATTTTTGAACGCCTTGCAGACGTGAAGCTTCGAGCATATGTAAGGCCAGAGCCGCATTATCATAAAACGCTTTGCCAGGATGCTTTAAATTATAAGCAATACCCCCTACTAAACCCGCCAAATGCAAAACAATATCTTGGTCATTAACTGCTTTCATGCAATCTTCTTTATTGCGCAGATCATACTGCTGAACGAGAGCTACGAAAACATCTCCTTCTTTAACGCCTTTTTCAATAAGTTTTTTAACTACATGCCTACCCAAAAAACCGTCTCCGCCCGTTACTAATATTTTCTTGTTTTTCCAAAAATCATTCATGTGCTATCTTTTTCATTACCTCTGATATTTTCTGCAAATCACCTTCTGAAAGATTTTGATGACAGGGCAAGTATAACCCCCTGTTTCCAATATCTTCCGCCACAGGATAACTGCCTTCTTGTTCACCTAAAAATCCATATGCCGTGCTTTGCGTTGGTATTGAACAAAATGCCTGCCTCACTTCTATGCCATATTTTTCAGGAATGGATTTTAATAGTCCGACCCTTTTTTCTTTTGAAGAAATCAAAACCGGCAGACAATGGGGAGCTATATATTCGCTTGTATTGTCGCTGGAAGACCCTATTTTTACGGCGTTATCGTGCCGCGCCCCGATAAACTTTGGTAAGTCCCCGATAACCCCCAAACCGATTATCGCCTCCATTATCTGGGCAATAAAGGTAAGTGCAGGAACAATAACTTCATCGCGGCCGCCGCCATCTTTTTCTTTAATGGCCGCCAGAGCACAGGCGTCAGCCATAGTCCCACTGGAAACAGCAATCGCATGCCTTACCCCCAAAAATTGCGCTAATTTTTCCTCAAATTCTTTAATATATTTTCCCTGACCAATAGAACCCTCGTCAAGGGCTTGCGCCATCAGTTGTTTTGTTTTCTCTGAAATATTCACTACTCCTAATGTAATCATAATAATGTTATATTTTATTAGGTAATTAGTGTAAAACGTAACCAAAATAGGTCGTTAAAATAGCTTGAACAGATTTTCTTCCCGGTGATTGTATCAGTACTCCACTTCTTTAGGATACATCGGAAAATGGAATTTGGAAACCCCGCGGTAGTTATAGAGGATATGTTTGGCGAAACTCCAGAAGCCCTCGATGCCGTTGATATGGTTTTTCATCTTTTTGTCTACGAGGTTTTTTGAATGATTAACGGTATGGTGTTTCCCGATTCGTTTCAATGAGTTGTAACTCCGGAATGTGTCCGTGTAGTAGACCGAACCCTTTCTGGTTTTCTTCTTGATAACTGCCATCAGGTCATCGGCTGAGACTCCTTCCACCACTCGCGTATATACCTTGCCATCACGCTCTAAGAGGCCGAGTACAATGCTTTTGCCTGCCGCCCCACGCCCACGCTTACCTTTTCGCCTGCCACCAAAATATGACTCGTCCATTTCAGGTAGGCGGACTGCTGTTGGTAAAATCCCGTTACGATACCAACTTCGGCACGGATCTTTTTGATGGATTTCTGGGCTTTGCACGACCGGCACTTCACATATCCGCGGGCGGTTCGATTAATTAAGTTTATTGTATCATTTTTAATACTTCTTGAAATCTTTTTTCATAAGTAAAGTATTTTTATAATGGTACTTTACTTTTTATCTTTACCAACGCTTTATAATGTAACCATAATAACAAGTATTTGAAAGGTTCCAGTAAAAAACGGGCAAACGGCAAATTAACAAAATGCTGATGGGCGTAGGGTATATCTTTAAAGTTATGCACTTTTTTTTCAGGCATAAACAGGTATATTGCCAAAGACTTAATAATGGTATCTCCCCAGCGATAATTGTAAATACCTCCCGATTTATCTATGAAATCCATATAACTCCGCACATTTTCAGATCGCCAGAAGTTGAAGTTTGATATTTCAAAATTTGCGTAATAGCACGTATTATCCCATGCTCCATTTTTTACGAATTTATTGAGAAAATACGGCTTGATATTACTATTTTGGACATATTTGTCAGTCAAATCCCAAAACCCCACGACAACCTCCGGCCTGTCTTTCAACATATAATTATATCCGTACCAATATTCATGTTCAGCCATAAAAGCAAACATGTCATAGCCTACGGTATCAATCAGGAAAGAATCCGTGTCTAATCTAAGGTACCACTCATACTCTTTAAGGGCGGGGTGGTAAAAAAAATCGCTTGAAAAAAAACGGCACATATGGCGGTACCCGATACTAAATCCATAATAACGTTCGGGTATGGTTTCTTTTTTTAAAAAATCCGGTATTTGGAATGCTACTTTTTCAAATTGTAATTCAGAACCGGCAATACTTCTGATTTCTTCTATTATTTCTTCGCTGAAGTTTTCATGGAAAATAACTACCGGGTAACCGAAGGTACTATTAAAATTTTTATGGAGCAAAGACAGGCTTACCTTCAAGTCTACCACATCCCCTGGCGTAACCCCCGCAAGATATGTAATGACTGCTTTTGGTTTTTTACTTATCATGGTTAATTCTTTTAACAATCTGCGCTATATGCTCCGCGTTTCTTAGGGGATTTTTAGTGCCGTCAATTATTATAATAGTAAACCCTTCGCCTTTTTGACGAAATATGCCAATAAGCCGTTCCTGATTTTCTAAACTTTTTTTATAGAACAATTCCCTCTTCACGGCATCCAGATAAAATATTTCCGGTCTAAGTTTAGCCTCCACCCGGTTTTCCATATAGTCGCCATAAGCCCGCTTTATAGTAACTTCCATCGGCGTTTTAACAAAGATAAAAACGCGCGCAACATCATGAATATATAATGTATCAATGAAAAAATCTAGGCTCTTATGCCCTAAACGATGTATAGGCAAATTAACAATGAGGGAAGCCTCTCCCCCGAAGATAAAAATACTTTTTTCTTTATTATTTTCATGATAATTTTTCAAAAGAAAAGACACAACAAGCAGATAGTAATTTTGTATTTCTATTTTTCTTAGAGGGAATAGCAAAAAACAGTAAAAAACAATGAAAAATAATGACCGCGCGGTTTTTTTATTGCGCAAAGCAAACCCAATGGGATAAAAATATCTCTTGCATTTCCCCAAAGAAGCAATTTCGCGCGTACTTGCGAATACGACCCGACTCCCGTCTTTTCTTAAAACATCCTCCAGTGCCCTTGAAACTGAACTCTTCCCGGACGCGGCCGTACCGATAAACTCAATATGCACGGATTTACTTACAGGCATGATCCAAATTCAACTAATAACCAAATCCATTAAAAATTCACGGATTTTAATAATCGCCATTTTTTTATAATAGTATATTTTTATTTGATAAATAATCATTTTTTTCTTGATGTAATGGGAAAATCCATAATAAGCCGGTTTGGCTTTTTTGATTTTTTCTTTTATTTCATTAATTTTATCGGGAAAACAAACGTTAATATATTCCCACGACTCACGGGTATTGTCCGTAGCATGAATAACACTTTCTTTTTCCGAATCAAAACTAACCCGTAATTTTTCTTTCATTCTTCGAATCCGTGCTTCATCACTATAGTTTCTGTCTTTTCCGGGCAATGCATCAATTACCAATACTCCCGCCGCCGGAAAAAAATCTTTGCTTGGGCCTTTCCCGCTCGACCAAAACCCTCCCCTAAGCTGTTCTGCCACATGAATCTGTTCTTTTTGATTAAAATATTTCTTTTCAATAACAATAAAATGCTCTTTTAAAATCATCTTAATCATCTTCCCAACCAAATCAAGGTCAACCGCCCTTTTTTTAAATATAAAAAATCCCAGCCCTATTTCTTCCTGGTTTTTATTGGAAAAGAATCTTTTTAATACCCACTCATTTTCTGAAGCAAACCGGCTCAAGGTGTCTATTTTAGGGCGCCAGCCTTCCTGACAAAGATATTCGTCCAAACTTTCCATGGTAATGGCAATGTCAATGCCTGTTTTTTTTGCCATATCGGAAAGAACGCCCCGGTAATCATTGTCCGGCTTTGGATTCATTTTAATGCCAAGCATGGAACTCGGGATGCCAGAGTCAAGGCCTTTGTGGTAAAGGGCATGATACGCAAGGCTGAGGAAATATTCTTTTGGACCAGGCACCCTGGAACCGGCCGGGCCGTCTACGGCACCATCAATAATCCTACGGGCAAACGGCGGAGGATAGTACGCCATTTGCCGGTAATTGGGGCGGGAAACAGACCATATGTCAACTCTTATTTTTCCCGGGTTATTTTTAAGAAAACCCTGCATCTTTATTTCATCTTCATCGTCAACTAAAATATCAATATCTCCCCCTTCCCTATATAATTGGGGGAGTTTTTCATAAAAACGCAGCACAACATATTTGATATTTTCTTTGCGCAAAAAATCAAGGAATCCCTGGACTCCTATGGCTTCGGAAAGGTATCCCCGCCCTCCACTGACAAACTTTAAATCCATGTTTTCCACAACAAGCCATGCTTGTTTTTTACCGCCCGCGCCTAGTATCATTATATTGCGCAATATAACCTGCCCCTTTACCATTCTTCGGATTAACCCCGGCAAGGCCAAAAACCATGATGGACGCGGGAATATTCTTAAAAAAATATAATGGCACTGGTCGGCAAATCCCGCCAACATGAACCTTAGCCCCTTATTATCAAGAAAACAAACGTCAGCATCGTAAAGATACAGTTTTTTTGTTTTAAAAAAAGAAACTGCTGATTTTTCTTCCCCCTTTCCCTTCCAGGGGAATAAATCAACCCTTCCCCCTTTTTTATTAGCTATCACATCTGGAATATTCTTGTCTTTATAATCGTAAAAAACGATATCGCTTTTTACAAGGATATCCGTAATATTATTTTTTTTGCCCGGCATATCAGTCAACATTAATAAGAAATTAAAAACTTTTCCATTGCCACAGCAGCGCTATTCTTTGCGGGAATATGACTTGGTATAAAACATACAACGAAATGCCGTAAACAAACGCCCCAATCATGATTACAATCATGATATTTAACTGATTGGCATATTGCTGGTTAATGGCAAAAAACATCGCCAAAGCGGCAAAAGCCGCCGCGCAAGAAACTTTTATCGAAACTTTATTGAATGGATTAACCAAAGAAAACTTTGTTGTAAAGAAAATCGTACCCGCCAAAACCGCCAATGCCGCAATAATAATGGATACAATGGCGCCATAGAATCCGAATGCCTCTAATAAAAGTATAGTCAGCAGGATGTTTAACAAGGCGCCCGAGGCAATAAGGAAAAAGTTAATTTTTTGGTTACCGGTTACTACCAGCACGATACTATAGGGATAATTAACAAAACTGATGCCAGCCATCAGGATAAAAAGCTGGAGAGCCGGCGCCGATGGCGCAAATTCACTTCCGTAAAACGCATAGATAATCCTGTGCGAAAGCAATACGCCTCCCACCACCATTGGAACTGCTATAAGAATCATTAACTCTTGCAAGTGGTTCCATGTGTTCTGAAAGCTTTGTTTTGATGTCATAAAAAACCTGCTAAGCGCCGGATAAAAACTCCTTACAATAAGGGTGGCCGGCACTATCGCCACAAGCGCAACTCGTGAAGCGGCGTTATACCATCCATTTTCAATAATAAACCCGAAATAGCCGAGCAAGATGGAGTTAATGGATATATAGGTCCACCCCAGCGTCAGCCCGAAACTCAACGGCCAGGAAATTTTTAATACCTCAAGGCTGGCTTTCTTAAAACGAACATGTAAATGTTGAAAATGAAAATGAAAATACCACAATGCTCCGGCCAAAACTAAGGCATTAGCCAATAGATAGCCGTAACTTAAATTGATTGCCGAGGGAAAAATAAACACAATACCAAGTACAATAGCCACCGTGGAAAATGCCTGGAAAAACTTGATTCCGGCCTCGTGCTCCATCTTCTGCCGGGCCCTTAGAAAAGCAAATAATATCCCCAAAAAACTATTGCATAAAATAAAGAACGTCAAAATCCATAATAATTTCCTGATCGCAGGATCGTTGGTGATGAAAAAAGAGACAATAAATGACAGGGATGCGACAAAAAATGACAATACCGCTTCCAGTCCCATAATGTCACCCAATTTTTTTTCATTTTCCTTGTCGCGAGAAAACTCCCTTGTAGCAACATCAATGATGCCCATATTGGAGCCCATAGCCATAAGAGTGGCGAAAGAAAAAGCAAATGTAAATTTTCCGTACTCACTAACTCCCAGCCCCCTTGCAACATAAGCTAGTAAAAATAAGTTAGCAAATCTCGATACTGCCTCAGCAAAAACCAGCCAAATAGTATTTTTAAGTATCGTTTGCCTGATTCCGATATTTTGCAATAAAAGTTTTGCGATATTTTTAGTAATAGCCATTTTTCATCTTGTAAAGTAAAGATACATTTCCGACCCGTTACTATCGGTTTTATATTTTTCCCACTCCTGGTTTGATTTTTTAATAATGTATTTGTCAATAAATATTGACACCGAATACGAAGGGATAAAAAACAAGAACTTTACAATAAAGCTATCAAATCTTTGATAGGCCACATAGGGCAACCTGAACCCGGCAATAACAATAAACTTGCATAAAAGCAACATTAATGTTAGTTTGGCTTTTGCACTCTCCCCCCCGATGGGATTGAACATCTTTAAAATTACTAAAGGATTTGACCGCGTAATCCAATTTAATGCGCCGTAGTATTGGTTGCTATAAAATGCTTGCTTTAACATGAAAGCGGAGTTTTTAAACTCAAAAACGCAGGATTCCGTGGTCATTCTTCTAAGGTGCCCCTCGTATTCAAAGAAAAACACATTGCCTCTTTTTTCATCAATGCCACCATTGACCAGCTGGCATATCTGCCATTCAAAACTATCCCTGTTGCCACATGGCAATATATGAAGCATTGAAGCATTATTGTTTGTCCTGCCAGTAATTTCTAAAACAGTTTCTTTGATGTCCAACACATGCTCTAACACATGATGAGAAAAAATAAAATCAAATTTCTTTTCTTGGTATGCCCTGCTTCCTTCCACAAAAAAAGTACAGCCGGGATTATTTCTCTTGGCATTACCAACTGCAATTTCACTGATATCACAGCCATACACTCTCCAATGAGGAAGGGCCTGCTTTAGAACTTGGGTAAAAACACCGTTTCCGCAACCAAAATCCAGTGCTTCTCCTTTTTCAGGAAGATGTAAGCCCTTAATAACTTCAAATACGCGTGTTTTTTTATCAATGGGCCAAGCTTCCATGTACCCCTTGGCATATCGGCCATCATAAAATTCCTTGTCGTAAACCGAAGATTGATAGTGTTTAGCGTTTTGGTGTAGCATCTTAACTTTTATAATTACTAAACCATTCCTTGGTTTTTGCAAGGCCATTTTCTAAGTCAAAAGCCGGTTGCCAGCCGAGCTCCGCCACGGTCTTTGTAATATCAAGACAACTTCTTTTTTGCTCGCCTGGCGCAGCTGGTTTGTGTTTTTCTAATATATTAAAGTTAAATAATCCAACTAGTTTTCTAAAAATACCATTAATGTCAGTTTCAATTCCCGTTCCGATATTAAATACTCCGCTCTTATTTTTTACTACTCCCAGCATGTTTGCATTAATAACATCATCAACGAATACAAAATCCCTTGTTTGCTTGCCGTCACCATTAATAATAATCTTTTGGCCGTGTATCATTTTGTCACAGAAAATGGCTATAACGCCCGCTTCGCCTTTTGAATTTTGCCTTGGCCCGTAAACATTGGCAAACCGCAAAATCAAATAATCCACATTGTATTGCTTTTTATAGAAATATAAATAATGTTCAAAAACTAATTTTTCGATGCCATAGGGCGAAACGGGCCGGGGAACATAATCTTCTGCTGTGGGAATGGTGTTTGCTTCGCCGTAAATCGCCCCCCCACTGGATGCAAAAACTACTTTTTTCACATTATGATTTTTACAATTCTCCAGGATATTCAAACTTCCCAAAATATTGGTTTTTGCGCTTTGGGCAGGGTCTTCCACGGATTTGCGGACATCAATCTGGGCGGCATAATGGAAAACAATATCCGGTTTTACTCTTTCAAAAACCTCTGAAATTTTTGGGTCCAAAATATCAATATGATAAAAATCCGCTTTTGGGTTTACATTTTCTTTTTTACCGGTTGAAAGGTTATCAATAATTGCCACGTCATATCCTTCCTTTATCAACCTGTCAACAAGTTGGCTGGCGATAAACCCGGCTCCGCCGGTGATTAGACATTTCATAGTTTATTATGGATTAAATGCTTTGTCCAATATCGGGATTTTGGCAATAAGCTGTTCCAACTTCGCAAAACCAAAAGGGAATATGCATAAAAGCGCCAGAAACGCCGGCATCCTGATTCTGGTTATTATCCCAAAATTACTCATAAAAAGAGCCAACACCCCCATGACAAGAATGCTAAAAATAATCAAAGGCAAAATAATCATATCTTTCTTTTTAATAAATACCATTATTCCTTTTACGATAAAAAACATAAGAATGTACCAAGCCAGAACTTCCGTCATGACCAATAATTGGCTAAGCTTTGTCAACTGCCACGGAAAGGGGCCTAAAAAGACATTGCTAAAAGAGATTGAAGAGTTTTTAACAAAGGTAATTGGATTTTCAAATCCGGTTTTTACCACTACCGAAGAAGACCTTCCCCGCGATAAGGAAGCCTCTGACTCGGGCTGAGGTTCAACCTTTGGCTGTGGCTCTGGCGCCGGTTTTGGCGTTGGAGCTGGAGTTGGTTGCGGTATGGGTTGAGGTGTTGGTTGCGATATGGGTTGCGGTATGGGTTGAGGTGTTGGTTGCGGTATGGGTTGAGGCAGAACCTGAGGCTGGGGGCGCTGATGCGGTGGGACGAATGCCAGTTCCCGGTAAAGGGTAATTTTTTCAACGGTTAAGTAATTTTTTAAATTTTTAAATCCGTAATAACCGCTACCTAAAATTTGAGGAGCAAATCCTAAAATAAAAATCATCATTACTCCATAAACAGCCCTCTTTTTAAGGTTTAAATTTGAGGCTAAAAACCAAGAAATAATAAACCCGAACATAAGGGCGTATCCAACGTAAAAGCGAAAATGAATAAGGGTGGTTAAAATAACAAAAAATCCTAAAAATGTAAAAAAAGAAAAGTTTTTGACTATTTTTAACGTTAATAGCAATCCTATCATGCACAATAAGGCGACTATGACATCTTTTAACAACAAACTCCCATAAAAAGCCAAACTAGGATAAACGCCGGCTATTAATCCAGTTAGAAAACCCTCTTTTTCTGTACCGCCTATTTGACGCACTATCAAATAAATTAAAATAATTAATAGGGCAACTAGCCAAGCATTAAACAGCTGGCCAACCAGCATAACTGGAATCGTAAATGCATAAATATAACCAACAATAACCGGAAAATAATTACCAAAGTCAATTCCTTGTAAAGAAAAGTTTCCCTGGCCAACCCTTTGGGCTACAAGCTCTGCGTTTTGCTGGTAAATAGTATAGTCCCCGCCGCCGCCGCTAAATGGCTGGAAATTAGCGTAATATATGGAAATAACGCCCAAAATATGCAAAGAAAAAACAACTAAAAAAAGCATACTTATGATTTTTATTTCTTTTGGGTTTTTGCACCTGCCAACAAAAAACAAAGAAACCGTGGCCAAAAAAAAGATAAATAACGTTCCGGCGCCCAATGCCTTATCAATAAAAAAAAGCATTGCCAGCAGTAAACAACTAATTATGATTAACTTTTGGTTTTTTGAAAAAAATTCTAAGATTTTCATGGTTAATGAATAAATTTTTTACACACAATAATAAAATTAGGTGTATAAAACCGCCCATACCCTCCAATGGCCACGCCTTCTACGAAAGCATATATTCTTGATAGTATGTGCCATAAAAACCATTGGCCAACCTTTAACAAAAAATAAACAAATGATTTTAGCGATACCGGCTCAAGCCTCGGAAAATACTCCGGCGCAGAAGGGAATTGGCGATATTGTTCAAATCCCGCCAAAAGCGCGTACTCTCCTACCATCTTGGGCGAATACAACTGCTGATGAGTTGGATCACCAAAAAAATAGGGCCGGGAAAATGGAGATAACCCATTAACCGTATGAATAATCAAAATTCCGCCCGGACGAAGGGTACTCTGTATTATTTTCATTAACTTAAATAAATTACCCTTATCAAAGTGTTCCGCAACATCAATAAGAGTTACCACATCAAATGCGTTTTGGTGGTTTGGAAGGTATTCAAATACATCAACACACTCAACACGGTCCATTTTTTCTTTTGCCCTTTCTATCTGATTTTTTGACGAATCAATGCCAAAATGATTATTATAACCCTCTTTTTTTAAAGCATACAATAACTGCCCGCCACCACATCCAACATCCAAAATCCTCACTTTTTTATCAGTTGGCAAGTGGGGCAATAGGTATATTTTGAAAAAGGAAAAATATGCTTCGTAAGAATAGGACGAGGCTTTTTTACGGTCATAAAAAATTTCCCCGAGTTCAATGGGATTAATTTCAGATTGCCTTTTTTCTTGATTAAAAAACATGGATTTTTACGTTTGGGCGATTAGTATATCGCAAATTTTATTGATATCTTCTTCGGTCATATTTTGGTGGCAAGGAACATAAAAACCCTTATTATGGACTAACGAAGCAATAGGCAATATTTGCTTTCCGTACCTGTCAATCCAAAATGGCTGCTCCCCCATAGAACCGCAAATAAGAGGCCTTGTTTCAATTGAATTTTTTTCAAGCGATGCAACAATTTTTGATAAATTATCCGAGATTAAACCAAAGGCAAAACTGGAAACAAAATTGGCGGGACTTTTTTGCACCCAATAATGTTTTTCTAATTTACCTTTATAAGTTTTATAATTTGCTTCTCTTTTTTTGACAATATCATCCAGTTTCTTTAATTGCTCTAATCCTAAAAAAGCATTCAAATCAGTGGACCGAAGATTAAAACCGGGATAATAAAAAACATACTTTTCTTTAAAATCATCTATGTGGTACTTTTCTTTTAATGTTACAGCGTAGGTTTTATCCAAGTCTCTTGACCAGCCGTGGCTTCTTAAAGAAAGCAGTATATCGTATAATTGCGGGTCGTCAGTCACCACCATCCCCCCCTCAATGGTGGATATATGATGGCCAAAATAAAAAGAAAAAGAACCCATGGCACCAAAGGTTCCCACTTTTTTATTATCATATTGGGTGCCATGGGATTCACAACAATCTTCCAATAATATGACATCATACTTTTTGCAAATTTCTAAAATTTTTGAAAGGTTTCCCGTCTGGCCCAGAACGTGGACAATGATAACCACAGCCGGATTCTGTTCTTTGCACAATTTTTCAAAATGCTCCACATCCAAACCCAGGTTATCCTTATCAGCATCGCAAAGAACGGGTTCCAGGCCAAACTGGATAAAAGGAGAAACGGTGGTTACCCAACTTATCGCCGGGACAATGGCTTTTTTATTTTTCAATCTTCCTGCCATTAATAAGGCGTACACCATCAACAAATTGGCCGATGAACCGGAGTTAACAAAAACAGAGTATTTTCTTCCATTCCACTTGCTCCATTCTTCTTCAAATTTTTTAGTTAATTCCCCTTTCGTTAAATGGGGATAAGTTGAAAGCCATTCAATGAGTTTTTGAATATCTTCTTTACTAATAGTGTCTTTAACTAAAGGTATATTATACTCCATATTGTCTTATACTATATTCCTCCAATAGTTTAACGTATCTTCCAGTGTTTTTTCAAACGGAATGACGGGCGTCCAGCCGGTTGCCTGGTGAAACTGTGAGTAATCCCCCTTTAAAATTTCCACATCGGATGGCCTCATTCTTGCAGGGTCTTGCTCTACTTTAATATCTTTTACCGTGCTAAGGCTTAATAAAAATGTAAGCACTTGTTCCATCGTCCATACTTTGCCCGAACAGATGTTATAAGCTTTTCCGTATTCACATTTTTCCGTTGCCAGCCAGTAGGCACGAACCATATCCCGTGCATCTGTATAATCCCGTTGGGATGTAAGGTTCCCCACTTTCACCACCAGTTCTTGTTTACCCTTTTCAATTTTGGCTATCTGTTTGGCAAACGTGGAAGTAACAAACATTTCGCCCCGCCCCGGCCCTTCATGGTTAAAGGCGCGGGTCAGAATGGTTTTTAACCCATAGCTTTTATAGTACTGGTAAGCGAGCATCTCCTGGGCCACCTTGGAAACCGCATAGGGAGACAGGGGTCTAAAGGGGTTCGTTTCTTTAATAGGAACTTCGTTTTCCAACACCATCCCATATTCTTCAGAAGAACCGGCAATCTGGATAACGGGGTTGATACCCAAACTCCGGCATGACTCAAAAATATTCAATTCACCCATGATATTATTATACAGCGTATCTTCCGGTCCTTCCCAGGATACTTTGACAAAACTCTGGGCCGCCAAATGGAATATCTTGTCCGGCTTTACTTTTTCTAAAACACGCTCAGTAGCTATCCTGCTTAAAAGGTTACATTCAAAAAGGGTTATTTTGTCTTTTATGTTCTCAATCCTTTTTAATTCATCGCCCAGGTGATGCGATAAAATAGTCCCATACACTTCAGCTCCCGGCATGGTTAAACAATATTCCGCCAAATGCGACCCCACAAAACCGGTTATTCCCGTAATGAGCACCTTCATGTGTTTATTGTTGTGTTACTTTTTTTATTACATCTAACCACGCATTTTCAAACCGCTCCTGGGTAAATTGCTTGCCATAGTTGTAGCCATCCTCTCCCATTTTTTTTGCCACCCTCGGGTTATTGAGTACATATTCCACCTTTGCTGGTAACTGGTTAAAATCCTTGCAAATAATCTGGCCGCCTTCTCCCAGCAGTTCCGTTAAAGCGCCAAGGGGCGAGCCGATCACCGGTGTTTTTAATAGCATGGCCTCATGGGCGGTAATACACCAGCCCTCGGGGATCTTAAACATAATCAACGCCACCGAAGATGCTTTTAATAGGGTTAAATATTCCCTATATGTCAGATTAAAGTTTCTGGCTGGAATTTTTACTTGCTCTTCTCCAGATGTTACTAAATGAGCATCCAAACCTTTTAAGGCATGATAAGCATCTACTACCCCCTTGGCTTCCTGGCAATTGCCCAGGTAAACAATGGGCCTGCTCTTAAGGTTGTATTTCTCTTTAAAATCTGCAACTTCCTGGTCTGAAATATCAAAACTTGCCACATTAAACCCACAATATATTTTGTAAATGTTTTTATACCCTCTTTCTAAAAACTGTTGCTCCCCGTATTTTGCAATTGTAATAATGGCATCAAGTTTTTTTGCGTTGTGATAAAAAATCTTTTCAAGAAAATAATAAGGGATTTGGGCTACAAGCGGCCAAGTGAAAAAACCCATATGATGGACGATAACTATATTCTTGCCTCCGGTTCTATCAAAAGGCAAGGTGATGGTAGAAAAAAAATCACGTATCCATAAATCCTTTTTTCCTTCCAACTTTGAAAGGCGCCAGACGGATTCCAGGGTTCTAAGATACCTGTTTCTAAAATATTTGGCGCTAACATCAACCACATCTATGGTATTGCCTTTTGATATTGCCTTTCTTGATTGTTCCCCATATACGATGCCCCCATACCTTTTGGGGCTGACCGGACCCGTCCAGCCAACATTTACGCTATTCATGTTATTCTAAAGTAATTACATTTTTAATCAATACCGCCCAATCCTGTTCAAATTTTTCTTCAGTAAAATTTTTGGCAAAATTACATCCCCTTTCCCCTAATATTCTCCTTTTTTCCGGGTTATTTAATAAATCCTCCACCTTTTCTTGTAACTGTTTAAAGTCTTCGCATATAATCTGGCCTCCGCCTTCCAATAATTCACGCTGGCCGCCTTGACCTGACCCGATCACCGGGGTTTTCAATAACATCGCTTCGTGGGCGGTAATACACCAGCCTTCTTTAAACTTTGACATCGTTACTACAATAGATGACGCTTTCAATAAAGCTAAATATTCTCGGTGAGGCAAATCTAAATTAAGCGTTGGAATATTAATATGCCGCTTGCCGGAAGTAATTAAATGAACATCTAAATCCTTAAGTGCCTGCCAGGCATCCACCACCCCCTTGGCTTTTTGGCAGTTGCCAAGATAAATGATAGGCTTTCCTTCTAAATAATATTTCTTTTTAAAGTCCAAGACTTCCTGGCCGAAAATATTAAAATCGCCCAAATTAAATCCGCAATATATCTTATAAACATGCTTGTATCCTTTTTGTAAAAAATAATTCTTCCAATATTCAGAAATAGTTACAATAGCATCTGTTTTTTTTAATTGCCGGTAGAAAAAGAGTTTTTCTAATAAAAAAAGGGGAATTTTAGATAATAATGGAAATTTTAAAAAATCTATGTGGAAAATTAATGCCAAGTTTTTGCCTTTTGTCTTTCTTTTTGATAATGATAAAATCGAATAAAAATCCCTTATCCAAAGGCTTTTTTGGCCTTTTATTTGCAAAAGATAATAAAACAGTTCAAAAAATTTCAAATATCGGCGTTTTTTAAGGTGCTTTGCCTCTAAACTTATTAATTCCAAGTTAAAATACTTGGCTATGGCTTTTTGGGATTGACGGTTATACCACGCCCCGCCATACCGGCTTGAAGAAAATTCTATCCAACCTACTTTATTTTCTTTAGGATTCTGGTCATCAGGACTCATAGTCATATTTTGGCTTTTATAACTATTAATATACTATGATTAGACGAATTTATCAACCAATAAAAAATCCGCTGCGTGGCATTCACGGCGGATATGTAGATTCTTATTGCGGCCTTGGCGCCATTCCCGTTTGGCGCAAAAAAACGATCTGACCAAAAACGCGATTGCCGCTTTTGGCCATAGCGACGGAAAAAGTGGTTCCGAAAACTGTTTCCGTATCCTTTTTTTGTTCCAGCTCCTCGATCAGTTCAAGGGCAATGCAGATTGCTTCGCCCACTTCCTTTTGACTCCTAAGGCATTGGTAACCATCCTTTTGACCAAGCCGCGCAGCCAATTTTTCGTACATTCTCCCATTCTCCTACGGTTTGAGTAGCGAATAGACAAGCTGAACAACGCGTTCAGTTGCTTTTCCGTCGGTGGTAAAACCGGCGGACTTTTCCAACAACTCCTTTCGGTAATTGGGGTTGGCGGCCTTGACCAGAAAGTCCCTGCATTCCTGGGCGGTAAATCCGGTTGGGACAAACCCAAACCGGCTGACCACCAATTCATTCTCGCCAGCCAACTCGGGTTGAAGGCTGATAACAGGCCGCCGCATCAAAACGGCTTCAAGTCCAACTGTTGAAACTTCCACTATCGTCAGGTCAGCTACCAGTGCCACCTGCCAGGAAGGCACGCCTTCCAAAAATACCATGTTCACGCCCGAATTGGCAATGATAGCTCTGATCGCCTCCTTGTCGGGCGAACGGGGATGGGTTGTCACCACAATGCCCACATCAGGCAAACCAGGCAGGGTTTCGATGAACAATTTGAGCACATCGGCATCCTCAAAGCCGTGTTTTTCCTTGAGTGTGGAAAAAGCATCCAGCGCCGCCAGAAAAAGTGTTTGGCAAGGCAAACTGATTTTTTGCCGTACTTGCCGCGCTGCTCTTGCGAAAACCGCTGCCCCCTGGCGAAAAAGTCATCAAAGTACGGGTTGCCAGTGATTTCCAGTTGGTTCGCCGGAAATCCTTCGGCCACCATTTCTTGCTTGGCCCTTTCGTCCAGCGTGGCAACCACATCCGGCAGGCAATCAAGATGATTACCGGTTCTTTCGTCGCTCCACCTTGAGCTGTAACCGGCAGGAATGTCCAGAACACTCATTGACGTGATGCCAAAATTACGGGCGGCAAGAACCGAGGTTTGCCCCATGACGTCATTGGCTTCACCTCCCTGCCCGCCCACCGCGGCGATAACCAAGTCGGGCTTGACCTGGTTGAGCAATTTTTCCATTGAAGCCGCCGAAATATCGGATAGGCCAAAATCCTCAATCTTCTTGAAAGGGATCTTAGCGGCAGCAAAAACCGGGTCAGCATAAACGCCACTGACCACCTCTACTTCAATGCCATCAGCCATGAGCCTCAACAGAGGGTTAGCCAAGGCATTGGCGCCGCCCGTGTGGTCTGCCAATAAACAAATTCGCTTCATAGAAATGCTCCTGCTAGAAAAGGGGCTCAATTGGAAAAGGGCTTCCTAGATTCGCATTTGAATCCGAACACCACGGCGAAATTTGGTAAAATGGACGTATGAAAAAAACAACCAAGGTTCTTCGCACCTTTCCCAAAGCGATCGCGATGAAATATATATCCTCAAGGAAAAAGGATATTCGTTGAGGGCTATTGCCCAAGCCATCGGACGAGTAGTTTCTACAATCTCCGATGAAATCAGGATTAACAGCACCGATGGCGTGTATGATCCCAAGAAAGCCAACCACAAAGCCTACGTGCGGAGAAAATACAGCAAATACCAAGGGATGAAAATTGTGGGCAATGCCGAGCTACAAGCATTTGTTGAAGAAAAGCTGTATGATGACCAATCACCAGAAAACATATCTGGCAGAATTAAAAAACACGAAAAGCAACTCCCCCCTGTCTCCAAAGACAGCATTTATCGATATGTCAAAAGCGTCTACGGCAGGAGGATTGAATATCATCGGAGCAAACGAAAACGCCGGCGGCGCAAGGGCGGCCGGCCAAAACTGGCTCGACTCAAAGACCGAAAATTCATTGATCAAAGGCCCGCCATCGTAGGGAAACGAAGCAGAATTGGAGATTCGGAAGCGGACTTCATGGTTTCAGGAAAATCTGGCAAAGGCATCATCTTGAATGTGACTGACCGCAAATCACGGAACACCTTTTTAGAGCGAATCGTGAAAGTGACCATCGAAAATGTACACGCTGCGTTTGTGAGAATCAAAAAACGATTTCCCGAAATGAGAACCGTCACCACCGACAACGACTTGCTCCTGCAGCACCACAAGGAATTAGAAGCACTTTTAGAGGTAGAGATTTACTTCTGCCATGCGTACAGTTCTTGGGAAAAAGGGACGGTAGAAAATTCCAACAAGTATGTCCGCAGAGACATCCCTAAGGGTAGTAATATATCAACCTATTCAAATCGGTTCGTACATAGTATTGAAGAAAAAATGAATCGGCGTATCATGGATTGTTTAGATCATCTGACGCCCGAAGAGGTGCTTAAAAGATTCAGACAACAAAAAAAGCGCCGGAGCGCTAAGAAAAAGTTTAAAAAGTGAAGTGTTCGGATTGAGCCCGTCGGGTAGGGTTTTAACACACTTATAAACATAGTATATTATATTTAATTTGTCAAGAAGTCCCACTCTTTAATGATATTTTTGATATCAAAATATTGTGCCCGTTCTGATGATCCTGTTATCAAATTATTTTTCAGAACTTCATCAGTTAAAACTTTGGCGATAGCTTCGCCAAGCATCGTCTCTTCTTTTGTTAGCGGATTTGTTGCTGTATACAATTTGCCATCACAAACGGGAGTTAAAACCCCGTACTTGGCATATTCTATGGTATTTGTTTCAAAATTAAAATCGGTATCTGGCGCTAAAATTTCCCTTGCGCCGGATCTTGCATCAGAACAGATAACGGGAACGCCGCAAGCCATGGCTTCTATGGCAACCATGGGCAACCCTTCCCACAAAGAAGATAGGATAAAAAGCTGGGATTTGGCAATAAACTTGAAGGGATTTTTGTGCCAAGGAAGCAAAAAAATATCTCCCTCCAATTGGTAATCCTTAATGAGTTCTTTATAATGGGCCTCTAATTCCCCATCTCCCAGAATTACCAATTTTAAGTTTTTGATCTCTTTTTTTATTTGGCTAAATGCCCTGATAAGATGCCACTGCCCTTTTTGACGGGCTAAGCGGCCAACGCTAACCAGTGTTGGGTTTTTAAATATCTCCTCGTATTGCGGCTCAAGGCCTTCTTGTGATAATATTTTTATTTTTTCAACATCAATAGGATTATAAATGGTGCTGATCTTTTCCTTTTTCACACCAAAATTATCTACCAGATCTCGAGCCGATGCGCGGGAAACGGTAATAATCTTCGAAGATTTATTAAAAAAAGTGTTGATGAGAACTTTAAATAAAATACCAAGAAAGCCGCTATATTCTTTTGATAAAAACATATCAACCCTGGCAATGGAATTTTTATTGGTAAGAATATTAATAATATTGGCCGAATCCCCAAAACTGACCACCCAATCCGGCTTTTCTTTGGAAATTATCTTCTTAAACCGATATAGCCGTATAAAAAAACGGTAAAATCTTTGTAAAAAATTCACAGAAAGCGCGACATCTAAACTTATTATCTTTCCATTAAAAGGGAAAGAAACCTTATTTTCAAAAAGAACCAAAGTTTGCCGTAAACCCTCCGATAAGTTGAAAGACAGTTCGGAAACCACTCTATGCCCTCCCGCCTGGTAAAAATTCGGCAACAAAAAGAATACTTTTTTACCGGCGGTATTTCTTTTATTCTCTCTTTTAAACTCTGCCAGCATAATGCCGTTATTGCGACCGGTAATTCTGCTTACTGCAAATAAAAAGGTTGCGGGAAGTACCCCTAAAACAAAACTCTTAACCATGCCCAGAAAATAAATAATTTTAGGGATTATAAGAGAACTCTTTTTGGTGTAGGCGGTTTTCAATGATTTACCCACTAATCCCGTCTGGAACTTTCCGGCGGCAGATTCTGCAAGAATTTTAAATTCTTCAACAAAACAAATGCGATACATTTTAAAACCTACCTTAGATAATATGGTTGATAAAGACGATGGATTCCATCTAGTAAAATGGTGCGGCGGAAAATCCCAAGCATTTAAATTTGGCAACATCCTTCCTTGATAAGGGGTGCTTAACACTATTTTTCCTTCCGGCGTCAATAATTTCTCAGCGCTTACAAGAAACGGCAAGGGGTCTTCCAAATGCTCAATGATTTCAAAAAGAGTTATGATATCGAATTTTGGCAAATTTTGTTTTTTAAAAAATTCTTCAAACGACATAGCATACACATTTTCTAAACCAAATACTTTTTTAGCCAAGTCAATGCCAGTTCGGTCAAAATCCACCCCCCAAACATCACAGCCCATTTTTTTAAGTTTTGCGATAAACTCACCGGACCCGCACCCCAAATCCAGGACTTTAGTATTTTCTGGAAAAAATTTGTGCATTTCTAAAAATTTTTTATGGTATCCCCTGGATACTTTTGTTTCCCCCAAATCCCTGATCCGGTAATAATTATTCCCTTCATACCAATCATTCCGGGTTGCTTTTATGGGTTGCCAAAATTCAACCTTACATAAAAGGCACCCATATAATGAGTATTGATTGGTATCTTTACTAAAATCCCGGATAAATATAAAATCTTTTCCTTCCTTGCAAATTGGGCATACGGATGGAGGCTGCAAAAATGGCATAAATTATCTTTTTAAGAAATCATTTAATAAACTTTGGTAAATTAATGCATAGTCATTTGCATCTTCTTTGGTAGTGGCTTGAGCCATGTTGCCTGGAATGGTATTTCTAAAGTAAGATGTCAAAAAGCGAGTATTAATATCTGCCAATTTACTTGTATCCGGAGTATTGGCTAAATCTTTTTCTATGGTATTTTTCAAATCTTCAAACCCCAACACTTGCCTGCATAACGGATGATAAGAATAAAATACTTCTCCTAACACGTATACGGGCTTACCAGCCAGAGCCGCCTCCAACCCCAATGTGCTGGTAAGAGTAACAACACCCGATGAACTTTTTATCACATTTTCTACATTTTCATGGGGGGAAATTAAAACTACATTGGGAATCCTTTTTAGTTGTTCATAAAACTCTTCAGCCCTTGTGCCAATACCTGCCGGATGTTCTTTGACATAGAGTTTATAGGGGAAAGGCAGGCTGAATGCAATATTTTGAGCCGTATTTAATTGATCACAGTAGTATATAGCAAAAACATCAGTTGCCGCTTCGGGTTGATAGTGGAGGGGGAATAAAAAGAATTTTTCATTTCTTGTTGGCAAGGCCTCAAAAAATCTTTTCTGGAAAAAAATCCTGAATTTTCTTTTCTGCGCGTTAAAAAATGCCCAAAAAAATAGTTTTAATGTAATCTCGCTCTCACTATCAAAAAGTTTATACTTTTTACGGGAAGAAAGATATTGCAACAAAGAGGAATGCGTTTCTTTTATTCTTTTTAAAAAATGTGCTATTAACCCAAATTGGCTAAAATGGATTTTTGACGAACCTATGGCAGAGGGCGCAAACTCGTGGGATATGAATTTTTTTATAAAGTTCTGGGCATGCTCTTTTTCTTTTTCGCTCATGTCACCATTAACTAATTGGCCAAAAGTTTTTTTATATTTTGAACACGTAAACTTATTATCATAAACATCTATGATGGTAGTATCTAATCTGGGATCAGCTACTGCCAGATACGCGACATGGTGTTTGTTGGCAAAATCATAAGCAATTAAATGCCCCAACCCGGATGGCGGCTCGTTTACTATCACATCCGGCTTTTCTTTTTCAAAAATAAATTGATAAAATTGGACCAATTGCAGGGTTGTTTCAATGGATGTATCGTAATCGAGCTCTAAGATTGGATTTCGTTCCCAAAAAGGAAAAAAGTCTTTCCAGGAAACTCCGAAAAATTCTTTTTTATCGGCTTGATAATTATCAATACGCCAATCAACCATTGAAATAAATTTTGTCCCCGTGGGGAAAAATTTCTTTTTTTCATATTCCGCAATTTTACTGCTAAAAACAACCAGGCACCCATCCCCTCTTTTAATCGCCTCATCTGCTAATTTACCGAAAAATTCCGGTAAAACCTGGAAGTTATTTATTAGAAAACACCATTTCATGGGTTAATTGTTTTAAAAAGATTATTTCTTTTTTACCGATACCGCCAAGTAAAAACATTAATACGCCATACGCCAAAGCTCCCAGTACAATAGATAGTATAGCATCAAATAAGCCAACCGGCCCGAACCACATAATCCCCAAAGCCATCGCTAAAGAGGCCGAAAAACTCTTGGCTATAAAATACCAGTCAATGTCAAATTGAAACTCCCTGTATGCAAAATGCCACATCAGCATAAAGGCGCAAAGATACGAAACAAGAGTAATAACAGCGGCCGATATAATTCCAAACAGAGGCGTAAATACCAAATTCAATATAATGTTTAACAAAGCAGATGCCACCCATACCCTAGCGACAATTTTTGTTTTTTTTGCAAGGTTTAAAATGATTAAAAACAATAACATAAGGCCGTATGCCAGCATGCTGGCGGCAATAAAAGGAACAACCGGCCAGGCGTTATTGGCAATTTCTTTAGTGGAAAAAATGGTAAGTAATTGTCGTGATAAAACTGATAATCCAAAGGCCGCGGGAGTCATTATCAATAAAAAATACTTTAATGAGTGGCTTAAGTGGCTTTTAACCGCTTGAAAGTTATTCTCATCATAAAATTTCGGCAACACGACTGATAATATGGATATCATGGGAATAATAAAAAATAAGAGGAGCATTCCAAGGGAATATGCCGGAGCATAGTAACCCACGAAAAGCACCCCCAGAAAAAATCCGATAACATATCTGTCAGCTGAAGTGACCGCCCCATAAGCCAGGCCATTGGTTATGGTCGGGAGGCCATATCGCAAGTAGCCGGGAATCAGTGAAAAATCGGGAAACGCTATGCCGATTTTTTTAACAAGAAACATGAATAACACCAAAAAAATGATAATTCTGATAAGTAAAAAAGCAAAGACTGCGCCGGACAGGCCATAGCCCAAAAATATCGCGCCGACAACCAAACCGGTTTCCCCGAACATTTTTAAAACTGCAAACCAGAAATATTTTCTTATCTCCCTTTTAAAAAGAACCGCGGTTAACATGACGGTGTTTAAGGATTCAAAAATAATAATGAAAGCCAGCAGTTTAACAAACATCGAACTAAACCTCAAAAAAACAGAGGCTGGGCTGGAAAATACGATTAAGCATAATGCCAAAATCACATTAACCCCCAAAACAAAAACCAGCGAAGAATAAACCCCTTCCCGGATTTTCTTCTGGTCTTTTTCCCCCGGTAAAAATCTCCCCAAAGATTCTCCCAAGCCAAAAAACGTAAGGGGAACCAGTAGGGACATTGTTATCTGTACTTGGACCCAAATCCCATAATTTTGGGCACCTAAAACTTTGGTAATAATAGGCAGAAAAGTAATGCCCTGCAAAGCACCCAAGACGCTTAGCGTGCCCATAATAAGGGTTTGTTTTGCAAATTTCAAGTAAGAACGCATCGTGTTAAGGTAAATTGTTTTGATACCAGTTAATGGCTAGTTTTAACCCTGCCAAAAGAGGATATCTTGGCTCATACCCTAGTACTTTTTTTGCTTTTGAAATATCAGCAATATATTTTACCACTTCGCCCGGCCGATTCTTTCCTATTAGTATACGGCTCTTGCTGTTTAAATTCTTTTTAATATGCCTGGCCACATCAACAAGGTTGGAACCTTTTGAAAAAGCAATATTAAAAGTATCATTCTTTACTTTATCAAATTTTTCTATGCATTTGACAACTCCCTCCACGCAATCGTCAATATAGGTAAAATCCAATATTTTATCTTTTCCGAAAATTTCCACGTCTTCATTTTTTCTCATTTTTTTAATCAGTAACGGAATAAACCTTTCGCTTTCATCGTACATGCCATACACATTGGAAAATCTACAGACAACATAGTCAATGGCGTAACATTTTGAAAAAGAATAAACTAAAACTTCATCGGAAATCTTGCTGGCCGCATAGGCACTTTCACATAGCCGTATATCAACATCTGTTTCCTTTGCTACCATTTTTTTCCTATTGCCGTATGATTCCCTGCTACTGGAAAAAATAACTTTTTCAATGTTATTTAATCGGCAAAAATCCAATACATTGTACGTGGAAAGAATATTTTCTAATGCCAAATCCGGCCGTATTACCAAATCATATACCCTGGCGTTTGCCGCCAAATGCACCATCATATCAATATCGTCGGGAATCTTTTCTACGTCATCCTTTTTTAACAAGTCCCCGATAATGGTCAATTTGTTTAACTTACTGCTCCACTTATTGGGATTTCTATCAAAACCGATAACATTATGATTATGTTCCAATAACTTTTCGAAAAGGCGGGTACCGATAGTGCCAGAAGATCCGGTGATTAAAATTTTATTAGTTTTGTTTTTCATGGGCTACTGTTTCCTATTGAATAATAATTAAATCCTATTTTTTTCATTTTCTCGGGAGAAAAAATGTTCCGACCGTCAAAAATATTGGGCAGCTTCATCAATTTTTTCACTTCCTCGGGCTTTATTTTCTTAAAATGAGCCCATTCTGTAAGAATAACCAAAGCATCACAATCTTTGATAACTCCCCTGGGATTATCATGGTATTCAACCCTATCGCTAAAAATTTCTTTGGCCTTATCCATTGCCACCGGATCAAATGCCTTTACGATGGCTCCCTTGGCGATAAGGCCGTTGATAATATCTATAGAAGGGGCTTCTCTCATGTCATCGGTATCAGGCTTGAAAGAAAGTCCCCACACCCCGATATTCTTTCCCTTAATATCTGCCATGCTTTTTATAATCCTATCCAAAAAAATTTCTCTCTGTTTTTTATTTATTTTTTTAACCTCTTTTAAAAGGCCGAAATCGTATCCGCTCTTTTTTGCAACATTGATAAAGGCACTGACGTCTTTTGGAAAACAACTTCCCCCAAAACCGATTCCCGCCCTTAAAAAATCCGGCCCGATTCTTTTATCAAGCCCCATTGCCATTGCCACCTCGCGCACATTGGCATTATTTTTTTCGCAAATATTGGCAATAGCATTAATAAAAGAAATTTTTGTCGCCAAAAATGCATTACAAGCGTGCTTGATAATTTCTGATGATTCTATAGAGGTGAAAATAATAGGTGACTTAATCGGTTTATAAACATCCCTCATAATTTTTTCTGCTTTTTTGCTTTCCACTCCAATAACAATCCGGTCGGGCTCCAAAAAATCTTTTATGGCACTACCCTCTTTTAAAAATTCCGGATTAGAAACAATATCAAATGCGATATTTTTAGGTCTGAATTTTGTAATTATTTCTTTAATTTTCTGGCTGGTTCTAACGGGCATCGTGCTTTTACTTGCAATAATTTTATATCCATCCATTGCCCCGGCCACCTCTCTTGAAACCGCCTCTATGTATTGCAAATCAGTTTCGCCATTTTCTTTTGTAGGCGTATGAACTGCGATAAAAATAATATCAGATTCTTTAACAGCTTTTGCCGTATCGCCGGTAAAAAATAATCTATTCTCTTTTTTGTTTTTTAATATCATTCTCTTCAGGCCAGGTTCGTAAATGGGAGATACGCCACCTTGAAGCATTCCAATCTTTTTTTTGTTGTTGTCTGCACAAACAACCCTGTGGCCAATTTGGGCCAGGCAAACACCGGAAACCAGTCCCACATAACCGGTACCGATAACGCAAATTTTTTTTCTTCTAATATTCATATTATTTTTACGACTCGTTCAAAAAGTCCCACGCTTTCATGGTCTTGGAAATATCAAAATCTTGAGCCCTTTGCCTAGATTTTTCCCGTAAATCACTTGCCATTTGATGGTTTGTTAATACTTTGACTATCGCATCTTTGAAAATTTCCTCATTTCTTTCAAGCATTTCGCCAAGTCCATATTTTTTACCGCTGAAAGCGGGGGTTAAGATACCAAACTCTGCATATTCAATATCCTTTGTTTCCTGGTTAATATCGGTTTTTGGAGCTAAAATTTCCCGCGGTCCGGATTTGCAATCCGAAGATACGATTGGTAACCCACAAGCCAATGCCTCTAGGGTTGCATATGGGAAACCCTCCCACAAAGAAGAAAGCGCGAACACTTTTGCCTTTGCCAGAAATTTAAAGGGGTTTTTCTGCCAACCAATAAAATGAACACCCTTTTCAATACCCATATCTAAAACCATCTGTTTTAATTCCTGCTCCAAATCCCCTTGTCCGCCCAATATTACCAATTGCGCATCTTTGACGGTCTTTTTCAACTCTTTAAAAACTCTTATCAAATACCACTGCCCCTTTTGACTGGTAAACCTGCCGATATTCATTATAACAGGATGGTTAAAAATTTCTTGGTATTCAGGCTCAAGCGGCTCTTGTGATAAAACTAAAATCTCTTTGACATTCAAAGAATAATATATGACTTTTATCTTTTTTTCTTCTACCCCGAAGTTTTGGACTAAATCTTTTGCCGCCACGCGGGATGCGCAGATAAATGCTGATGCTTTTTTAAATAAAATCTTGGCTAACATTTTATACATAGCAGGTTCGGCAGACGATGAATAATTGTCTATTCTTAATATGTTCTGTTTGCAAGAAAAAATATTCATGATATTGGCTGCCGAACAAACGCTCATTACGCAATCCGGTTTTTCTTTTTTTATTATTTTTTTCAGTCGCATGATACCCACGAAAAAATAATATATTTTAAGCGGCAACGCGTTATTGAGCGGTAAATCCAACGAGATTATTTTTGCGTTAAATTGATATGGATATGATGCTTGGGGCGAAAATATCACAATGATTTTTTCAATGGCATGGGGCAAATGCAAAGATAATTCAGATATGATCCTTTGCGCGCCGCCCATATCTAGCGCAGGCACAAAAAAAATGATCTTTTTGTTTTTTTTAGTATCATTTAAACCAGCCACATCAGATACCATGCGCCGCCTGGTTCCGCCCGATACAATAGCCACCATTTCCTGGGTCATTTTAAACTTTTGCCGCCACTGACTGCCGTGCTTTTTCATTAAAAACAGTTTATAAACACTCATCATTAATGGCGTTGGAATAAAACGCAAACCTGAAAAAACAAAAGAAAATAGTAGTGCATCTTTAAGATTCGCCTCGCGAAAAAAGAGTTTCATGCAACTGATATATGAAATGTACTTAAAAATACCAAACACCCTCATCGCCACCATGTCCAGTATAAAAGCTTTGGCTAATTTTCCATCATTATTTTTGACAAGCACCGCCGTATCCTTGTCGATGTATTTGTAAGACAAAAAAATACGGCTTAACATTTTCTGGACTTTGTAATGAACCGAAAACTTGTCTTCAATGAAACTTTTGTAACTGGCTAGTTCCTGATGGACCAGCGCCCTGTGATTAAAAGCCAAAGCCTGCAAACTAGGATTTGCTAAAAACATAAACATTATCATGGGCAGGTGGGCGTGGACCGTGCCAATTCCTTTTTCCAAATCCACCCTATCCTGGGCAAGCACTTTTTTAACTACCTGGTTATTAAAAATGAGGGCCGATATCCAGGCAATATCCGGGAAAGAAAGCCCCAAAATTTCTTTCCTTTCTATTTGAAACACTTTTGGCTTGTTTTTATCTACGGTATCATAACAAACCACCCTTTCTTTTGTTTGACGGTCTATGAAAAACTGCTGCTCTCGGACAAACATTAGCCCCGTTTTTTCATTGGCGTGTTTTTTGATCAAATCAACCACCTCCTGAATGCCTCCTTCTACAATAATGTCGTCATCACCAAAGGTCCAGTTAAACTGGCCGTCAGCCATTTTGAAAATGGCCAGCAAATTCCTATCAATGCCCAAATTGGTTTCATTTTCATGATATTTTATCAAACCAGGATATTTTTCCACAAAACCCATAACCACCTCGCGAGTATTATCCGTCGAGCCATTATTAGAAATGCAAATTTGCACACCCTCTTCTATTTTTTCTGCTTGGGGCAAAATATTAGTAAGCAGATTTTTTAAGCAATCTGCCCGATTGTAAGTGGGGATGGCAATACTTAGTAAAATATCATTTTCCATTTTCGTAATAACCTATGGTTTTTTTAATGCCCTCTTGTATGTCGACTTTCGGCTCCCAACCAGTATCTTTTTTAATTTTTGAAATATCAGCATAAAAATCGGAGGGCAGGAGTCCTGTAGCTTTAGAACCAATATCATTATAAGTGTTTTGAACTCCAAAATAATCTGATACTGTTTCTATGGTATTCAAAATAGCTGTAAGATGACCCGACCCAATATTATAAACTCCGGTCTTTGCGGATTTTTGCAACAATAAACAAAGCGCATCGGCAACATCTTGAATATATACAAAATCATTTTTAGCTGAAGGGTTTTTAATCTCTGGTGTTTTTTTATTTTTAGCGCACTGTATCAGGTAAGGAAGAATTGACAACTCCCTTTGTCCTGGACCGTATACATAGAAGAGCCGAGCCCAAATAAACCGCGTATTATGTTCTTTGGCAATTTCCATGCCTAATTGGCATAAACAATTTTTAGCAACAGCGAAAGCGTCTATTGATTTTGGCTGCCTACCTTCTGACATTTCTCCCGGTTTTAAACCATATTCATAACAGCTTCCGGTTGATAAAAATACCTTGCAACCGATTTCAGCCGACAAAACTAGTAAATCCAATCCGTACTTTAAATTTTTCATGCTTATCTTGGTGCCATGATCGGGCAACCCCTCCCAAGCCAAGTGGATTATGGCATCGGGGTTGAAATCTTTTACTTCTTTCTTCCAAATTTTTATATCTGCCAAATTTTTTGACAACAAAAACAATTCATTATTTTTATCTTCCCTTAATTTTTCCACCACGTGTTTTCCGATAAAACCCGTTCCGCCGGTTATAAAAATTTTCATTGTAATGTAATTATTGTAATTAATTTGACAACTGTTTAATATATGATATTATACTGTTATGCCATTGTCCCTAAATTCACTCACTTTTAAAGGGGTCCTTCATGAAAGCTCTTTGGCGTCGCATTTCGGAGAATCGTCTTGGCACCGCTACGCTGGTAGTTTCGCTGGCATACATGCTCATTGGGTTACCCGCTCAAATTCACCAGATTTGGGTCACCCAGAGTGTGCGGGACGTCTCGCTGCTCATGTTCCTACTCCTTGCCACCCAATGTATTTTCTGGGTCATGTATGGAGTGCAACGCAAGGATTGGGTCATGTGGGTCACAAATTCGATTTGCCTGATCTTCTCCCTGATCCTGCTCACCGAATACTTCATTTTCATGTAAGAGGCGAAAAAGCTTCCCCCTCGCTCAAACAACAGGCCTGAAAAACCTGTTTTTTCTTTAACCGGAAAGGTGCTTCAATGCTTCAACAAGGCCGACTTCCGGGTTTACCAGAATGGTTTTACAACCAGCAGCTTGGCCTGCCAACTGGTCGCGCGGGTCGTCTCCTATAAAAATACTTTTCGTTAAATCCAAATGGTTTTCCCTGGCGGCCTGAAACAAAAGTCCGGGCTGTGGCTTCCGACATTCACATCCATCGTCCCAATTATGAAGACAGGCATAAATTGCCTTGATTTTTGCACCATTTTTCCCTAATTCTTCCTGCATATTTTGGTGGATTTGGTCCAAATCTTTTTTTTGCATTATGCCCCTGGCAATTCCCGGCTGGTTGGTTATCAAATAAATATCATACCCGCTGCCCGTCAACTTTTTTATTGCTTCAATGACTCCGGGCAAAAATTCAAATTCTTCCCACGTTTTAATATAATCTGCCTTGGGCGGTTTTTTATTTATTACCCCATCCCTATCTAAAAATATCACCTTTTGGGGTTCTAAAAACTTTCCGACAGTTTGAGCCCTTTGCAAATCGCTAATGCTATAATATTTATGATCAGTTAGGTATCCTAAAACTTTTTTCTGTAAAACCAATGCTGGCAAAAGGTCTCTTTCAAAGTGAGAGTTATAATTTGGCAAAATATTTATCACTTTTTTGTTGATAATGAAAAAACCGACATCCACTCCGTTAAGGTCTTTTGCCTGTCTGCTTCTATCGTATTTTACCACATAGCCATGCTTATCAACTAAGACGTTATTATTCGTTGAAGTATCTTTATTGGAATAAACCGTAGTTAAAATATCGGCTCCTCCCCCACTATAAAACTCTTCCAGTTTTTTAACTTGAAGCGGCCAATAATTATCGCAGTACATTAACAAAAACGTATCATTCAACAGGTGCTCGGCGTTTTTTAACCTTAAACCGCTTTCATTCTCTTCCCCCCTTTCATTTTTAAATGGCGTATGTGAATAGGTTATTTTTACCCCAAATTCTGATCCATCTTTGAAATATTCTTGTATTTTCTCTCCTAAATAACCAGTTAAAATAACAACTTCTTTAATATCGTTTTCTTTAAGCAGTAAAATCAAGTGTTCCAAAAACGGCTTCCCGTGGATGGGAATCATGGGTTTTGGATTGGTGTCAGTAAAAGGCGCCAAACGCTGCCCCCTGCCACCCGCTAAAATAACTGCTTGTTTTATCTCCATGTTAAATCTTCACTTAATTGCTGATTTTCAATAAGGTATTTTAATTGTGCTAACCGGTTGCATTGCCTGCCCCGAAACATTTCTTCGGTAAAATTAATTTTTTTGAAAAAATCTGCCAACTCTTTGCCGCCTTTTTCTAAATCCCATTCGGGCTTGTAATAATCCTTCAAAACGGTCAGGATTCTTTTGAAAGAAACCTTGTAGGTTCTGGCATCTGATCCGTGTTCGCCGGTAAAAACTAGTAAACTTCCCTTCACTGCTCTTTGGGCGGCCTCTGCCAATTCTCGTACCGAAAAATTTCCATTTTTAATACCCACGTTAAATGATTGGCCAGCCACCAATTCTTTGGGTGCCTCCAAACCAGCAATAAATGCTTGGCAAGCATCTTTAACATGCACCACCGGGCGCCAAGGCGTACCATCGCTTTTAATTTCTATTTTTCCTGTTGTAAAAGCACAAGCAACCAAATTATTAAAAACAATATCTGTCCGAAAATTAGAACTTGCGCCAAAAACCGTAGAAGGCCTAAAACAAATAACTATGAAATCATCAGAATTAAGTTTTTTTAATTCGCATTCCGCGTCCCATTTTGTTTTGGCATAAGCAGTCAAGGGATTTTTTTCACTATTGTCCTCGTCTAATTCTTCATCCGTTTTTGAAACGCCATACATACTTTGACTGGATGCATAAATAAACCTTTTTATTCCTACTTCTTTGGCTAATTTGGCCAAATTAACCGTGGCTTTAAAATTAATTTCTTCGGTAAGTGTTGGATCAAATTCTCCCAACGGATCATTGGAAAGCGCCGCTAAATGAATAATTGCATCAACATCTTTTAAATCTTCTTTTGTTGTATTTCTTATATCTTTACTTATTTGTTGTATGGTAAAATCGTTATCCAAAAGCTGGTAATCGTTATAATAACCAGTATCAAATCCAACAACCGTATAACCTTTTTGTAAAAGCATTTTGGTTAAAACTGTTCCTATGTAGCCCCTGTTTCCCGTTACTAAAATATTCATAAGCATATTGACATTATAATTTAATATGATACTATAAGCAAGTGTTCCGATTCTAGTTTACCTTCCTCTTTTTTGGGAGAAACTCGTGAAAAAGTTCTTTAAAACACCAGATGAGTGCTTTGAGCTTTTAACAAGGGTCTTGTGCGATGTTCGCCCACCAAGAAAAGCTGACCTGATGTATCTTTACGGACAAACAGCCTTCAACCAGAATTCTGTCTTTGAAAAAGCGGCTGATTCTTTGAAGAGCAGTACTACCCAGCGCATCGGTATTTCAAATTACGAACCGAGCTATGGATATGAAGGCGGCGATGTTTGGTTTAAGGAACTTGTCCAAAGGGGTATTGCGCAGGAAGCCATCGTGCCAATTCCCCAGATTGAGGAAAGATTCCAGCACTGCACCGATTCTGAAGCCGATGGATTGGTTGCCTTCGCACTAGAGCATGGCTGGGATACTATCATTATTACTGCCTCTCCTCTTCACCAGGTCCGAGCTTTTGTCTCAACCGTGAGCGCAATGCGTTATGCGCAGGCGGATCTGAAACTGTATAGCGGAGTTGGTCACCCGGTTGATTGGCTCCAGCACATAGTCCACTCCCAAGGAACTGACCTGGGAATAAGGAAAGACCTTCTGGTCAAAGGAGAACTTGCCAAGCTTGACAAGTACCACGAAAAAGGCGATCTCCTCTCAGCACGACAAATTATTGACTATCTTGATCAAAGGGGATAAATCCCCACATGACGCGAAAATCTCTTCGCGTCTTTTTTTACTTCACTTAATCAACGTAAACAATTTTACTTCCTTCAGTTTCAAATGTAAAAGAAGTTTCTTTAAGATTAGAAAGGGCTTGGCGGACGTTGTTTTGATGTTCTGGATTGCAGTAAAACAGTAAAAATCCTCCACCGCCGGAACCTAAAATTTTCCCGCCCATGGCACCGGCCGCTCTGGCTTTTTTATAATAATTATTTATAGTTTTATTGGTAATACTATTTGTCAGTTGTTGTTTTAATATCCAACCTTTGTGCAAAATATTCCCAAATTCTTTAAAATCATTTTTACCAAGACTATCATAAAGGCGCTCGGCCAAAGCAACCATACTATCTAAAAATGTACGATTGTTTTCTATATTTTTATTTTGCTCCGGTAAAATCGTAGAAGATAAACTGGTTTGGCCAGTGTAAAATAACAATAAATTATTACTTAATTGTTCTTGAGTTTCTGGACTAAAAACTATAGGGGCCACATCAACGGTTTCATCGGCATTAAATTTGGTAAAATTTAAACCGCCGAAGGCCGCCGGATAATGGTCTTGCTTACCCATCGGGTAGCCCAAAATATCTATTTCAATATGGGCCGCTTCTTGTGCTAGTCTGGCCGGAGTCACCTGTTCTCCTTTAAAGGCATATAGAGCATTTAAAATTCCGACGGTCAGACTGCTTGAAGCGCCCAGACCCGTTCCCTCGCTATTTGGCAGCATATCTGACATGTAGCTAATATCTATACCCTTGATAATTCCCGTTAACTTCATTGCTTCCCGTATCAAATTATGTTCAATCTTTTCAACGTCATCTACTATTTCTGTTTTGGAATAATTTACCCTGATAAAATCATCAAATTTCTTATTAATAGTAACGTACACATGTTTGTCTATGGCGGTACTGACCACCGCGCCAGATCCTTTTTGGTAATATCCCTTAAAGTCAGAGCCGCCGCCGGCAAAACTCATTCTTAATGGTGTTTTTGAAATAATCATAGGATTTTTGGGATATTGGGCAAAGGAATAATAAGCCGGCCCTTATAACCATATTTATTTCTTAAAATATCTGCGATTTCGTTAGCAAAATTCCATGACAAAATAACAATAGTAGCGGGATTTCTTTTTATCATTTCTTGGGGACTGACGATGGGGATATGGGTTCCGGCAGCAAACAATCCTTGCTTTAAAGGATTTTGATCGGCAATAACTGAAATAAGGTCCGGTCCAACATTCGCGAAATTCAACATCGTTGAACTTCTGGCAGACGCGCCGTATCCGGCAACCATGCCTTCACGATTAGCTTCTTTTAACATTTCAGTTAATTGTTGGCGATGGCCATGTGAAGTTTCTGCAAAATGTTGCCAACTTCCCAAATCATTGACCTTATCTTCCAGCTCTTTTTCCCTATATTGTTGCAAAATCGGCTCCTCTTTTACGTTTCCATGTTTGGCATACACAATAATAGAACCGCCGCTAATCGGACTTTCACTAATATCAAAAACATGCAAGTTAAAATCATTCAACAATTTTTCCAAACTTTTTAACGTAAAATAGCACACGTGTTCATGATAAATAGAATCGTAATGCAATCCTTCTAGTATCTTTTTGGCATAATGCACTTCTATGGCCAGCACCCCGTCTTCTGCCAAGCACAGGGAAAGGCTTTCCACAAAATCTCGCGTATTGGCAACATGGGGAAGAACATTCCTGGCAAAGACAATATTGGCCTTGCCTTTTTGTTTTACCAGGTCAAAAGCAGTTTGCATATTAAAGAAAGAGCACTGGGTCGGAACGCCATTTTTATTTGCCACCTCCACGATATTTTGGGCCGGATCCACCCCCAGCACTTCATACCCATTTTTTATAAAAGGAACCAAAAATGTCCCGTCGTTGCTGGCAATTTCCAAAACATACCTTTTTTTTGGACTTCGGGAACTTACTTGGTCAAAGAAATATTGGCTGTGGTTTTTTGCCACGCCCGATGTACCCGTGACCCAAACATATTCTGAAAATAAAATTTTGGGGTCTATGGTTTCGTTTAACATCACCAAATTGCAATCCTGGCACCAACTTAATGACAAAGAATACAAATCCTCTTTTTGATTTGCATCTTTGGCAAGCGAATTTGCCAAAGGTTGGGTCCCAAGGTTAAAAAATCCTTTGATATTTTTACTGTTACAAACGCGGCACAATGTAATGACTTGCATGACTATTTATTATTAGTAATAAATTATCCCTGATACTCTTTTTCTTCTTGGAATTCAGATCTTTTTTTGATAACCTTAGCCGGTATTCCCACAGCAACCACACTATCCCCGATATCATTTAACACCACTGCACCAGCACCAATGACTGAATTTTTTCCTATTTTTAAGTATTGAATTGCCGTTGCCCCTATTCCAACCAGGGTCTTTTCTCCTACCTCAATCCCACCAGCCAGTTGTACTCCCGATGCAATATGGGCTCCGTTTCTGATAATATTTTCGTGTTCTATAATCGCTCCCGTATTGATGATTACATTGTCTTCAATAACCGAATAGGTGCTGATAATCGCCCCGGCGTTAATCGTCACATTAGTTCCCAGTGAGACATTTGTGGCAACTGCGGCGCGGGGATGGATGGCATTAACAAGCTTGAACTTTCTTTTCTTAAGATAATCGGCAATTTGGCATCTTTTTTCATTGTCCCCTACGGCAACGATACCTGCTTTAATGCCTTTTTTCCAGAGAGCATCAAGATAACTTTTGCCGCCAAAAACTTTAACACCTTCAATATTTTTGTTTTGAAGCTTTTTGTTGCTATCGATGAAACCGGCTACGTCAAAGTTATTGGAATTCCTTAAAATTTCCAGCACCACTTTTCCCTGCCCGCCGGCGCCCCAAATAAATATTTTTTCTTTTTTTTGTTTCTTCATATTTATATGGATTAATAAGATAATTTCTTTTGCAATAATTTTTCATCTATAGTAATACCGCCTAAAACCTTTGCTATCTTTAATCCTGCCATTTGCGTGCCGATATAAGGGTTTTTACTATACCTAACCTGCTGTTTAAACTTTTTATCAAACAGTGCTTTTTTTATCGCTTTTTTAATGTCTTCTTTTTTATAATCAACGTCAATTATATTTTTTGCCCTTTCCCGCCCCGCTTGCCTGGTACCAATATTTACCACCGGCAAACCAAAAGAAGGCGCTTCAATAATTCCACTGCTTGAATTGCCAATCATAAGACTCGCCACGTTCAGCAAGCCTATATAATCGGCTCTTGGAATATTTTTAAATATCTTTATAAATGGGTATTTTCTATATTTTTCAATCACTTTTATCATTGCCCTACCCCCGGCATCGGCATTAGGATAAACAACTATTGCTTCAAATCCTAAATCAAAAACTGCCTGCATGGTTTGTTGCATTTGATTTACAGCTTGATTTACTGACATCGTTACTGGATGCTGTGTAACTAATAACATTGGTTTAGATAAATCTAGCGCATACGTTTTTGCAATTTGCTTGGGAGAAATAACCCTTGAACTTAACATATCGTCCAGCCCGGGCGTTCCCACCACATACACCCTCCATTTCTCTTCTCCCATTTTCACTATCCTCTCTGCTGATTTTTTAGTTGCTGGAAAATGGATATGGGATAATTTGGTTATGGCATGGCGAGCAATATCGTCTACGGTTGAAGATATATCCCCCCCGTGAATATGGGCCACTGGAATTGATGCGTACGCGCCAACCACAGCCGCCACTAGCATTTCTGCCCTGTCTCCCAGCACTAAAATAACATCAGGTTTTATTTTTTCAATTTTTCCAACTAACAATTCCATAAACTTTCCTGCAAATGTTGCCATTGAAGCCTTACTATCTTTTGCATATGTCGCCTCTATTGGGTGGATTTTAAATCCATCTTTTTTTATTTCATTTATTGTTTTTCCAAATTGGGCCATTAAATGCATTCCGGTAACAGCTATTTCCAACTCCAACCCAGGATCATTTTTAATACAAAGCAGGGTAGCTTTTACAAGCCCGTAATCAGCCCGCGTACCGGAAATATATAAAACCGTTCTTTTTTTCATCTTACTTTTTAAAACTTTCCTGATGAATAATGTCTTTTAACGCCCTTTTGGGAACATGCTCAACCCCTTTTTCATCCAGCCAATACTGTCCCCTTTTTGGATACAATTCAAACCCTGGATTTTTTTTGCCATACGCCTTATATTCTTTCAAAGTTGCCGGAACGGATTTTTGTTTGGCACACCCCAACGCAATTGCCAATTGAAGCGTGTAATGTTTTGGAATATTCAAGTATTTTGGTAACTTTTCCCGGTCTACCGATCCTACGACACAACATGAAATACCCCGCTCCATGGCCGTTAAAAATATATTTTCAAAAGCAAAACCGACATCATAATTAGCCTCACTGGCAATGTTGTTAATTTTCGTGTTTGATATGGCAAGAATATAGGCGGCAGGCTCTTCTCCTGGCCGGGGGCCCGAATAACTAGCATAATTTCTCCAATTGGTATGCTGCATAAACCCTTTAATGTCTTTGGTTACGATAATGTATTCCAGCGACTGGGCGTTCATGGAATTTGGAGCAAGCCGGGCGGCATTTACAAAATCAAAAATATCTGATTTTTTTATCTTCTTTTTAATGAATTTTCGTATTGACCTTCGCCTCAAAATTAATTCGTAGGTGGGCCATTTTGGTTTACTTTTTGCATTGCCCAGGGTCGTATCAATATCTTTAATCAAAATCGCATGATTATCATCGGGGAACTTTTCTTGACGGTTATCTTTGACATAGAAAAAAGTATCCGACGGTTTAAATGCTTGTGCCAAGTAAAGGGCCTGCACATCTTGGCAATGCAAACCAAAGGCCACATTTTTTTTGGTAACCTTTTTCAATTGCTCAATAGCCCCCAGGTTAGCTTCCTCTAATTTTGGCGATAATTTGGTATGAATGAGGGTAACGTTTTTTAAGTTTTTGGACGCATTGATTATTTCTTTTTCAGTGGACAATCCCGTAGAAACAAACAGGGGTTTGTTGGTTTTTTGCAATTGTCCCAACAAAGCTGCGTCATTGATAGAACTGCTTAATGTCTTGAAAAAATCAGCACCGGCGTTGGCAAAAAAATCCACCATGCCCCTATCAGCTACGGCAAAACCCATTTGTTTTTGGTGCCGATGCGCCAAAGCAATGGCTTTTTTATAAAACTCATTGCTTAACGGCTCGCCCCACTTTGATGCCGTATAAAATTCCGGTTTGGGAATTTGAAAGGTAATGGCGTCAACGTTTGTAGCAATCAAAGCCTTAAGCATACTCAATGCCCTTGTTTCACTGCCCTTATGGTTTATTCCTATTTCTGCGATAAACATGTTATGACACTTGATTCCACTTAACCAAAGATTCTTTTTTAATATCTTCTTTTGCGTATTTACCGATAATCTTATTCAAATACTTGGGCTCAATTCCACTGCCCGGCCTTTTAACAGTCAGCATATTTCCGGTAACTTTCTGTCCCTTCAAAATATCTTTTTTTGCAACAATGCTTTTCCTTGCAACCAAGGCAATGTTCTTTTCACTGGCAGTCGGTTTTTTAATGCCGCTGCCCAGAATTTTTTCCACCTCCCGGACTTTATCCACCATTTCTTGCAACCCTTTCGGCTCCAAACTGGCTTTATGGTCCGGCCCCGGCAAGCTTTTATCCAGGGTAAAATGTTTTTCCAATGCTGTCGCCCCCATAGCCGCGGCCATTACCGAAACCCAAATGCCTTCCGTATGGTCTGAATAACCAACCGGCAGGCCGAACTTTTTTTTCAGGGTTATCATGGCTTTTAAATTAACCTCTTTTAATGGACAAGGGTAATTGGTGGTGCAATGTAAAACAATTATTTTTTGGTTGCCGGCTTTTATTATTGTGGCCACCGCTTCCTGTATTTCTTTCATGTCTGCCATACCCGTTGACACAATCATGGGTTTTTTATTTTTTGCCACCGCCTGTAAAAACGGTACATTAGTCAGATCGCCCGAAGCGATTTTAAACGCGGGCATGAGTGGATTTAGAAAATCAACAGCATCTTTCGTATGCGCGGTGGAAAGAAACATGATATTTTTTTTATCACAGTATTTTTTCAGCGCGATAAAATCCTGGTTTTTCAATTCCAGCTTTTTTAACATGGAAAGCTGGCTTTCTTTTTTGCCGGTATTTTTTTCTTGGTACTTCGCCATACCCGCCCCTTGGGTAACCAAATCTTCTGATTTGAACGTCTGGAATTTTATTGCATCGGCTCCGGCCGCTTTTGCGGCATCCACCAGTTTTTTTGCCATCGCCAAAGAACCGTTGTGGTTAACCCCGGCCTCGGCAATGATAAACACCGGCTGGTTCTCTCCAATAAATTTATTCCCAATTTTTACTATCATATAGCTTTACAGTAAAACTTTTTTTCCTGTTTTATGGCTTCTTTCCAAGGCATATAACGTTTTCAAAACTCCTAAACTATCTTTGAATGTGTGGGGATATTTTTCTTTTCCAACAATCGCCCGCAAAAACAACCCGATTTCGTCGTTATACATTTGTTCTGCATTTCCCGCGATTTTATACCCTTGGTGCACTTTTCCATCTGGAACTTTAATTACTTTGGTTTTTTTTGATTTGGCGCCATATAGTTTAATCACGCTATCAAATCTTTCCCATTCTAAAACTCCATCTGACCCGATAATCCGAAGTGTCCTAAAGGGTTTGCGGGAAATAACGTCTATCATCACGTTGCCTAAAATTCCATTTTTATATGTTACGTTGGCCAATATAATGTCATTGGCATCCATTTTCAGGTTAGAAACTTTTTTAATGTAACCGGAAATTTCCACTACTTTTGAATCCATCACCCAATTTAGCCAAATCAACTCAAAGGGCAGCATTTCGCGGCAAGCACCCGTTTCTTTTTTTGAAAAATATACTTTACGGTAATCTTCGTAGGTGTGCCAATCGGGCAAATAAAGCGCCATATGGTATTGGAAAGTTAAGACTTTTCCTATCCCCCCCTTTGCCAAAATTTCTTTTATCATGTTAATCGGACGGTAAAAAAGCATGGTAGACGAAGGGGCTTTGACCAGGCGCGGATTTTTATCCTTGAAAATTTCTTGGTAGCCGTCGTCACTAGTCGGATGCTCAACAAAAAAGTGCTTTTTATATTTGATTGCCATGCGGATATAACCGCCATGGCTTTCGGGCGAAGCGGAAATGACCATGACATCAAAATCTTTTGGGGATATTTTTTTCAAATCATCTATGGTTTTAATGCCGTACTTCCTTTCAGCTTCGCGCCGCCTATCAGCCCGTACGTCATATCCGGCAATGTTATCTTGCTTATGAACACGCAAGTTGCGTATCCGCCGCTTGCCCATTGACCCCAAACCGACAATGAAAAATTTCAGGTTAGCCTTCTTCATGTAATTGATTTATTCTACCGGCGATTTTTTCTTTGTGTTCATGGATATGTTCGGCTAAGGCCCAATCTTCAAACGTATCCAAATCAACTGAACGCCAGGCAGGGCAGACTACCGCCTTGGTGTTTTTGGTAATAATTGATTTTTCTTTCAGCAAATCCGCAGTTTTTACCATGTACACAAAACAGCCGTTTAATTTATACCCCGGCCTCCAGTCTTGGATATTGGGAGACTGGCTTTCTTTGCCGTTTGCCAGCGTAATCTGCCGTTTTTTATCAAGGTAATAAAGCCTGGGGTGAGTGGGACAAACAGTAAGCACGGTGCCGGTTTTGTTTTTTTGCATCACGCGCCAGCAGTCTGTAATATCTTTCTTTTCACGCAGGGGCGAGGTGGTTGGTAAAATCATCACATAATCGGGCTGGTAATTTTCTTCTTTTTTAAGGCGGTTTAAAGCATATAAAACAGAATCAACAATTTTTGACGAGGCTTTTGCCAAGGCTTTTGGGCGGAGCCACGGTATTTGAGCGCCAAATTTTTCAGCGACTTTGGCAATTTGCGACGAATCCGTATCAACCATAACCCGGCCAATAAAATCGCAATCAAGCGCCTGCAAAATGGTGTGGGCAATTAAGGGCTTGCCCAAAAAATCCCTGATATTTTTACCTGGTATTCTTTTTGACCCGCCGCGGGCCGGAATAATGGTTAATATGTTATGTTTTTTGGTCATCAGTACCATCATTATTTACGGTATGCCTTAATTTCCATTCCTCATTCACTTTTTTCCAAAGGTGCTCGGGGCGGTAAGAATCAATGATTTTCCAAAAATACTCTTCGGTAATGCTAAGATATTCCAAAAACTCCTTAAAATACTTTTTAGGAAACTCACCGTCATACCGACGAACCAACGATTTCCCCTCTTCGCGGTCAATATGGCCCGACCTAATTTCCATCATCGCGTCCCGCGTGGTCCGGCCCAAACCAAATTTAATATAGGCTAAATAAAAATGGAAGCCGTCGGTTTTATCATCCAGACTAGCGTATTTGGAATAGGTGCCTTCCGACCTGCCGTCTTCATTGGCAACAAACCCGGTATGTTGTTGGGCATAGTAAAAATTTTCCTGGGGAATCCATTTTTTATAGTAAGAAAGCCAGTGCATTTGGGCGCCCAGTTTTTCAACATCTTCCAGCCTTGGCGAACGATAAAGGTCAAATCTTTTGTCTTCCGATTCCTCTTTGGTAAATATCCCCATTTGGTGCCCCGCTTTTAATAAAGCATCCACACCGGCACCCTTAAAATATATTTTTTCCCAATCTTGGACAGACTCATACGGCTTGTCGGCGTTTTGCATAGAACCGCCATACTCCACTTCGCCGTTTTCCCCATAAAAAATCAGGGGGATGCCAAACTTAAGCGCCATGTGGAAAGCGAACGCTTTTTGCCCGAAGGTGAACGGCTCCCAGGCATCCCCCTTCAATACAAAAGCAACCTTGGCTAATTTCCGATGCAAGACCCCGTCGGGAAAACAATTTAGCGTGGTAAAACCCGAATTAACAAAGTTTTGGAAATTTTTCCAGCCGATATCGGTATACATAAAAGGCGCCCAGGTAACACACAGAGGATGCATGCCATATTTTTCCTTGAGCAAATGAGCGGTATAGCCGCTATCTTTTCCCCCGCTGGAGGGGATAATAACATCAAAACTCCCGTCTTTGGAACGGTATTTACCGCACAATAAGGCCAACTCCTTCTCCCGTTTTTCCCAATCAATGACCGTATCTTTCCTTACGCCATATTCGCAGGCATTACAAATCCCATCTTTACTGAAAGTATTCCGAGGGCGCTGGTTGGAAACAACGCACCTTTTGCAAAACACCACTTCTTTGGGCTGCTCCTCTAGTTGTTTGTCTAATTTTTGTGTCATGCTATTACGCATTTTTTACTGAATCTACTAAGTTAATAAAGTTCTCTATTAATTTCAAACCAACTGCGCCGCTTTTTTCCGGATGGAACTGGAAACCATAAATATTTCCCCTTTTAATAGCTGAACAAAACGTATGCCCGCCATAGTTTGAAAGAGCCAATGCATCTTCACGGGATTCAGGATCTAACACATACGAATGGACAAAATAAACTTGGCTATTTTTGGTGAATGAATCTAATATACTGCTTTTCCAAGCATCATTTTTTGAGTGTATAAGCGTATTCCAACCTATCTGTGGAACTTTTTCATTATCGGCTAAAGGCGGAAAATGCATAACCTTTCCCTTCATAATATCTAACCCCTTAAAGACTCCGAATTCATGCCCCTCTGATAACATCAATTGGGCTCCTAGGCATATGCCAAGCATCGGCTTGTTACTGGCGGCAATTTTTTTTACGGTTTCTACCAAGCCCCGCAACTGCAGCCCCCTCATTCCGGCTTCAAACGAACCGACGCCCGGAATAACAACCCCGTCCGCTTCTTCAATGGTTTTTGCGTCTTCGGTAACTACCGGGTCCACGCCAAAAAACTTAAAAGCCCCAATTAAGCTGTACAGGTTGCCAACTCCATAATCTACAATAGTTATTTTGGGTTTTTCACTCATACCATTCGAACGTTAATATTGTTTTTGAACAAATATTCTTTCGCTTCCGCTATTGAACATTTATTATAATGAAAAATTGATGAAACTCCTAACGCATCAACCTTGGCATCTAAAATAGCATCCTTCAATGACGGTGCATCTTTGGCTCCACCATGGGCAATAACCGGAACCGGTGAAAAAGAGCTGACTTCTTTTAGTAACGCCATGTCAAATCCGCTCTTGGTTCCATCCCTATCAATAGAAGTAAGCAAAATTTCTCCCACACCCAAACCAATTGCCTTTTTTATCCAATTGATTACTTCCACTCCCGTTTTTTCCCTTCCGCCATCGGTATATACTTCATAGCTGCCATTGGGTTGCTTTTTTGCTTCAACATATAACACAATGCACTGTGACCCGAACTCTTTAACCGATTCGGTAATAAATTCCGGATGTTTGACCGCATAGGTGTTAATGGCTATTTTATCAGCGCCCGAACGCAGGGCATTATTGATATCGTGGATGCTTCGTATACCACCCCCTACCGTTATGGGTATGAAAATATTTTGCGCGACTGATTTTAATAAATCAAAATCCAGGGTGCGTCCGTAAAGGCTGGCGACAATATCTAAATATATCAACTCATCCGCTCCCTCTTGATAGTAACGGTGTGCCAATTCTTTAGGGTTGCCGACAACTCTCAAAGCTTCTGTTTGGACGGGCTTGACCACGTTTAGGCCTTTAATATCCAACCTGGGTATTATTCTAATATTTTTCATTGAAACAAAAAATTACCATTTTTCAATGGCTTTTTTAACGCGTTCTTTTACTCCCAAAAAAACTTTGGTTCCCTTGGTGATGGCATCAGGGGAAACTAACCGTAAAATTTCCCGCCCCCAAATCCGGTACTGCCCGCTCACCTTATAGACATTAATGAGACGGACTTTAATCATCCGCTTCATGGTACTGTCGCTGATCTTCAAAAACTCACGGGTTTCCTTAGGGGTATATATTTTATTGGGCTTAATTTCTTCTACCATACCTTGATACTAAGCCCTTATTTATGTGGTGTCAATAGGTGTCAAATGATATCAATTGCATACAAAAAAAGCGGGGGTCGCCTTTGCGAACCCCCTCAAATAGATACTTATGCTTACGCTTACCCAGGAAGACCAAGCACCTTGGCTGCGAGGCGATAACCATCAACAAGCTGGTCCAGTTGCCACTGGCGCTTCTTGACCATTTCCTCCTTTAGGCCAGACTCCTCCTCAATCCTCTGCATCAGGGGGTAATAGAAATCCACCGGCACTGAGGCGACCGTGTGGCCCTGTTTCATCGCTGTGAGCGGCGCGAAGTGTTGGACGTATCCGTCAGTCGCCTCGAACTGCTCAGCAGGGTTACACAGAGCAAAGTATTCGGCGACCTTGCTATTGAAGGCAACTGGGCCAAACATGGGATCAAGTGCTTTTCCGATGACCTCCAAGTAAACGGCGTTGGCCTTTTGCTCGGATTCAACCTGGAAGGACGGATAGCTTTCCCAGCTCTTTTGGGTCCGGAAAGGGATGACGATATCGGCCTGCCCACATTCCAGTGGCTCGACGATCTTTGGTACCAAGTGGATGACACCCACCTTCTCGGGCTCAAGCCAGAGAAAGAGACCGCCGCGCTCCGAGCCAATCTTGAAGAGCTCTCGCCTAGAACCGCCCATACCTTTTGCCGTTTGCCCGTGGACCGTGGCCCCGATCTTTGCCAAAGCCTGGCCGATGGCAGGATCCGGTGACCCATCCACCACCAACACATCGCACCCAGTGCCCACCGCATTGCCAATCATCTGGCAAGCAAGGTGGAAGCGGGTTTCATTCAGACTTTTGTAAAAAGTCGTCGTGAGGACAGTGACATTCAAAGAACACCTTCCCTTTCTTTAATACAACACTCTCGCACAGAGCCCAACCTGGCAATTGTAGTGCCCGGTTAGTGTTTACAGCTTATCACATACTTTTTTCTATGTCAATGTTTAAAGATTCCCGGTTCTGTTGTATGAATTTCGCATGAATAGGGTGTATATATTCCGGAAGATCAGAGAAAAATTTGACCCTATGAGCTTGCTTGCTCCTCGAAATTTCTTCTGATGCCAATTCTGTTAAAAAAACAATACTAACACTGTGAACCGGTATGCCATGTTCATTTATTTCATTGGGAAACTCCATGTACCCTAAAAATTTCTTTGATAATGGCTTTGCGCCAAGTTCGCTTTTAAGAATCCTTTCCGCGGCCTGGTCAACATTTTCCTTATATCGCACCATCCCACCCGGTAAATGCCAACATCCTTTCAGGGGGTCAATCTCCCTTTGAGCAAGAAGAATTTGATTGTCCTTAATAATGGCAAAATCCAAACACAGCCGTGGCACTCGTTGAAAGATAAAGGCATATTCATCATCAGTCAGATAGCGTTTTTCAGCTGGAGCCAGCCCCTCAATGTAAAATTTGACCGTAAACTTTCTTTGTTTTTTATTAAAAAATGGCAGCATTAATTTTCAGGTCTAACTAGTCTTAATCTTGCCTAGCAAACTTGATGAACTCTGCACCTTGCCGCCGCCCACGTTATTAACCACCTGGATATTAAAATCCCTGCAAACTTGTTTTTCGCTTTCGGGCAAATTATTAAAATTCCGGTCGCCGCCTTTGGCGAAAATCAATTCTCCCTTATATTGCTGGGCAACTTTTTTCAAGCTTTCAGCTATAGGCAAATCTTTATCTATTGATAAAAACACCGCGTCAACATGTTTAATTTCCTTTACTATCTCAATGCGTTCTTTTTCCGCCATAAAGGGCTTGCTTCCCTTAATCTCTACTTGGGCATCATTATTGACAATCACCACTAAAAAATCACCCAACTTTTTGGCTTCTCTCATCAGATTCATATGGCCAATATGGATTGGGTTAAAAAATCCGGAAGTTATAACTACTTTTTTCATTGCTTTTTATGGGCTAACGGGTATGATAAGTATACATATTTTATATCACAAACATCTATGGAAAACAATAATCAACATATAATGAATGGGAAAAATGATCGCATCTTTTTTTGGGCAATGTGCATCATATTATTCCTGCCCATCATCCTTTTGCCACCCGATTTTCAGCCGTCTGACTTTAGCCGCGCCATTTTATTCAGGCTTATTATGACTGCCTTAGTTGTTTTTGTGGGTTTCAAATTTCTTTCAAAGAAAGAGATTTCTATTTCTTTGCCCAAGAAAAAAAGCTTGGCATTCCTGCCACTTCTGGCGCTTTTTGGTTTTTTGCTAACATTAGTTATATCAACGGTATTTTCAGAAAACATCAAATTAAGTATTTTCGGCGTTCCAACAAGAACCGGCGGACTATTAAATCTTTTGTTTATTTTGGTGTTTCCCGTCTTTGCGGCCTTATTTGTTAAAAAAGCAAGCTGGGATAAACTATTAAAAATAAACCTTGCGGTTGGCGCGCTTGCCGCCGCATTTGCCATTGTCCAATTTTTTAATATTTTCAAGAATCTTTTTATATCTTTTGAAGGAGGACGCACCCCCTCTTTTCTTGGCAACTCCACGTTTTTAGCCATCTATTTGCTTTTTTTGAGCTTTTTGTGCTTGGTTTTTTTAATCCAAGAGAAAAATACCACCAAAAAGATATTATATGCGGGGCTGTTGGCTTTATTTCTTTTTACCATATTCATCACAGCGGCTAGGGCAACCTACCTTGGATTTACCGTAGGCCTTATTTTCTTCTTGCTTTTTTACCCGAATAAAATGCGGGGGGTAAAAATAATTACCTCATCTTTCTTGGTATTCGTCATACTTATTGTTGGCTTATTCAATTTTTTCCCCCAAATAGCACAGCAAAACAGCCTTCTTGCAGTAGCCGCTAATCGCTTATCCATAAGTTCAATCGCAACCGATTTGGCGGGAAATCGCTTTGCCGCATGGCAAATTACCCTGAAGGCAATACAAGAACGGCCGATATTAGGATGGGGTTTGGAAAACTTCTATGTCGGCTTTGAAAAATACTATGACCCCGCGCTATCAAACATCCAGGGATTATGGTGGGACAGGCCCCACAATATATTCTTGGATATTTTTGCAACTTCGGGAATCTTCGCGCTCATTTTCTATATTGCTTTTTGGGCTTTACTGTTATGGGGGCTCCAAAAATATAAAAAACAGCAGGGAGATAGTAACAATGCCTATGTTGCCCACGGCATCCAGGCTATGTTTATCGGCTATTTTACCGCGCTTTTCTTTAACTTTGACAGTTTCGCAACGCATATAACCGCCTTTTTCTTTGTGGGATACTCCCTGTACCTGCTTTCAGAACAAGAAGAAAAAACAGCCATTTTACCGCCAAAAACAGCATTGTTCCAAGGCAAGCCCGTGATTATTTCTTTTCTGGCAATACTTACGGTATTTGTTTGGTTTTGGCATATAAAACCCTTTTACATTAATGGAAAAATAAGCCACATTGCCCTTCTGTCTAATTCCCAAAAATGCGCGCGGGCGCTTGCGTTGGCGGATGGCGAAAATTGGCAAAAAGCAGGAATCTTAAAATCATATGCTGCCCTCAAATACTCAGACCTGGTTAAAAAATGCGCGCAGGATGAGGCGGGGGCTGAATACTCAAAGAAGGCTTTAGATTTGTTAAGGGTTGGGGCTGTGCATCAACCGGAATTCACCAGAACCTGGCTGTTTATGGGAAGCTTTACCAATGTGTTAGCTGCCGCAGAAAAAAACCCGGCAGAGCAAGAAAAAATCTTAAAAGAAGCAAGGGGGTATTTTGAAAAAGCGTTGACCCTAAGCCCCAAGCGCGCGGAGATTATGGTAGAACAGCAGAAAAACTACCTTTTGGCAAAAGACTACGCGGCGATGCAAAAACTGGGAGAAAACTGCATAGCAACAGACCCGAAACAATATGGCTGTTACTGGTATCTTGGCATCGCGCAAATATTCCTGGGCGACCAGGTTAACGGTAAAAAAAATATAAAGCTTACCGGCAGGATAGTATCATACCTTCAACTTGGGGTTGCCTATATGAGCCAGAAAAATTACGCGGATGCGGCTGATGCCTACTATGAACTTTTAAAACAGTACCCCGATAATGCCAGCTACCACGCAACCTTGGCTTTTTTATATAAACAAAACGGTAACTATAAAGAGGCTGCCAGAGAAGCGGTAGCGGTCTTCAAACTGCAACCGGAAAATGAAGAAACCATGAAATTTATCAAATCCCTGCTTGGCTTAAGCCCCGGTGACCCGACCCTGCATTTATCGTTAGCTTTTATTTATCAGGAATCAGGTGAAAACGAAAAGGCCCTGCAAGAAGTGTTAACCGCCAAAAATATTTACCGGCAATTAATCGTGCAAGATTATAGAAATAGTAATCATCATTGGGGCCTGGCTCATGTATATCAACAATTAGACGAATACGAAAAGTCTTACCAAGAAGCATTAATAACCTTAAAACTAGCGCCGGCGCGCAAATTAGAAGTGGAAGTTTTTATAGAAGCGGAACTGAAAGGTATTTATTGGGATAGATATAATAAAGGAAGAGACCCAACTACCGGCCTGTATCAATTTTAAAGGCTACAAAACCAAAAGCCGCCCTTCGACAAGCTCGGGGCGGCTTTTTGCGTGATTATTGATTAAAACTTCAGCGGAATAACCCGTCCCACGTTAAAAGGATTGATTCCAAAGCGGAGAACACGCTCCCCAGTGCCCAAAACCCCGGGATAAATGACGTTGGCGGAGGTGGGCTGGAACTTGGCATCTGGCACATTGAGCCGTTCCAAGAACCACCAGCTTGGGCGCAACCGGCTCCGGGATCCATT
>Ga0209541_10001357_pt1 | contig 48895 bp, 47 predicted proteins | sample RifCSPlowO2_01_FD_184027 | JGI IMG/M metagenome (GOLD analysis project Ga0209541, IMG submission 184027) | Groundwater microbial communities from Rifle, Colorado - Rifle CSP2_plank lowO2_0.1 (SPAdes) (version 2) | ecosystem: Environmental > Aquatic > Deep subsurface > Groundwater | place... | reverse complement strand
CGGCGCGATTATCTTAGTCTCGGGTTTTGCCATTCTTTATTCAATCAATCCTGCCCTTGTCCAGGGTACGATCAGGTTTCCGGGGTTGAAGCCGTCCGCAACCTCGGTTCAATCAACCAGTGTGATAATCCAGGCTACATGTTCGGGAGGCGTATGCAGTGACGACAATTCCGCCTGTACGGTTGATACCGACTGCAATAATGTTTGTATCGATAACGCATGCAACAACGGCGCTCCCGGTACGTGCACCTATGATACCGACTGCCAATTGCTTAACAGGGCATGGGGAACAAGCGATGTTGAAATAGCGAGTGCGTTATCTTCGGGCTGTTTCATGATTTCCGGAACACAGGAATTTTCTTCAGTTCAATGTCCCTTGGGCAGTTCTATATTAGCTCCCGATCCTTTAGTCCAGATACAGGATGCTTCAGCGAACCAGCAAGTCGGAGCTATAACTATTCATAGCGCCGGAAATACAGGATTGGGTAAGAGGGTAGTCGTCTTGGATACCGGATACAATTATAATCATCCGGAGCTGCAGTCCAGTTACTTGGGGGGAAGAGATTTTGTAAATAATGATAACGATCCTATGGATGACAATGGTCATGGAAGTCATGTTGCCGGCATTATCACCGGTGATGGAATTGATCCGAGAAGCCGGGGCGTTGCTCCGGATGCCGGTATAATTGCCGGAAAAGTTTTAGCTTCTAACGGCGGGGGTTTCGGAAGCGATATCGTCAAAGGAATTTACTGGGCAATCGATGGTCCTGACGGAATATATGGTACGTCTGATGATTTTAAGCCCGACATTATCAATATCAGCATCGGATCTAAAACCAAGGTCGTCCGTTCTCTGTGTGATAATTCTGAGCAGATTTTTGCCAATGCCGTGAGATATGCCAATGATCACGGAGCTTTAGTCGTGGCAAGTTCCGGAAATGAGGGGGACGGGGGCGTAACTCTTCCCGGGTGCATCGACAATGCCATCACGGTCGGAGCGGTTGACGGATCAAATAACTCGGCTTATTTTTCCGGAAAAGGGATGGCCGTGGATGTGGTTGCTCCGGGAGTGAACATTTATTCGGCCGGTACAGGCAATAGCTACACGACATTAAGCGGAACCAGCCAGGCCGCTCCAATCGTAAGCGGTATCGCAGCGCTTATTAAATTTGCAAATCCGGCGTTAGCTGTTTCCGAGCTCAAAAGAATTTTGATTTCAACCGTTCAGGATTTAGGCGCGGCCGGGTGGGATGATATTTTTGGCTGGGGTTTAGAGATGGCAAGTCCCAACACAACTCCCCCTCCCTGCAGCGGAGGATGCGCAACTGTTCAAAGTAGTTTCCCCTCCTGCACTAAGGGTTCAAGCACTAACTTTCCGGCAAATTGCGATATAGTTATTAATTACTCGGCTAATAATTTAAGCTCAGGCAGTTTAGTTATAAAGAAAAACGGAAATATCTGGCGAACCCGTTCTTGTTCGGGCACATGCAATGGTTCAGAGCCGGACTCAGATCCTGCGGTAGGCATGTATAACTACTCTATTCATAATGGCTCAGGAGGTCCGACGTTGGCTAATGTGAGAGTCTATATCTCTGCTACCGGATCAATAAATTCAGTCTGGGCATCGTGTGTAAAAAATTCACTTAGCAATAATCTAGATTGCAATATCGATCTTTCCTATTTTTCTAATGGAATAACAACCGGCAGTCTTTTAATAAAGCGAAACGGGCAAAACTGGCGTTTAGTTCCTGCACCGAGCGGAACCGCAACCGACAACAACCCCGCTCCCGGCCTCTATACTTACAGCATCCATGATCCTTCCGGTTCGTTGATATTCTCAAGGACGGTTGTAAGAATCGAGGACTCTCTCACTCAAGTACGCAGTCCGCTGGTAGTCACCGGTATTTTCCCGAATCATGGTGTGACTGGCCAAGTTGTGAAGATAACCGGCACCAATTTAAGCAGTACGGTTCAGGTATTCAATAGCCGTCGGTATAGATTTACAACCGTGGGCACGATTAACAGCGCCGGTACGGAAGTCATGTATACGATCGATCCCGCTCTTTCTCCCGGACCGCATACTTTGAGAGTCGGTCCGAATCTGTTCGACTTTTCCAACGAGTTTCCTTTTACCGTAGATAGCGCCCCTGCGGCTACTCCATCTTCTACCCCGACTCCGGCTGCCGGAGGCGCTTCTCCCGCCCCAACTCCCACTCCCGTCCCCACTTTATTAGATCTATAAAATGAAAAAAATATATTATATCTTTTTTGGGGCAGTTATAATTGCAGTAGTTTTGCTGCCGGCTAAGGGTTTGAAGGCGCAGGCATCCTGCACTCTTATAGCCGGTGATTGGAGCAAATCGTCGGTTTACCTTGAGGAGAGCATATCCTTAGGCATCGGCGGGTCGTCTGCCTGCGCCGGAGAAATTATAATTATTGAAATTTTTGGAACAGGCGGTACCGGGCCGTTTCTTATCGGCAATCCAATTGCCGCTCGCATGGATTCGAGCGGCTCTCTTACTTACAATACCTACTTTCTCGCATCAGAATTTTCAGGCCGGAACAATGATACGGATATATATTTTATGGCCTATCCGTCTTCAAGCCCTGTCCGGCCAATACCGAGCAATGCGATCCGTTCAGCTTCTGATTTGCGGGTTTTTAATACTCGTCCCGGCCAGGTAACCTACTTTGATATTAATCCTAAAACGGTCAGCAGTACCACCGCCAGTCGCAATATTACTTTAAAGGTCAAGATTTACAGGCCGGCCTTGCTTGATTTTTGCAGTATGAGCGCTAATAGCTTTTCTTGGAAGTTAGTAGAGGAAATAACGGGAACCAATTTGACTGTTAAGGGACCAATATCTCAGGTAATTTCTTCGAGTAATACCGCGCAGGATTTTGACCTTTCTTTCTCCATGTCTCTTCAAGCTGGCAGAGCGTTCTATGTGATACTCCAGTGTGATACGGCGACCGCTGTCAACTTCGCCCAATCAGCAAATGTAGTTTTATCGGTCAACACCGGTGCGCCGGGTTCTGGTTCCGGGTCCGGGTCTACCCCCATTATCGGAGGTGCGAACCAGAACATAGATTATAGGCTTAAGAATCCTCTTATCAGCGGGAGCAACGACATCTTGACTGTCGGTATTCTCATATCTAACTGGATTTTCAATATAGCCATAGCCATCGTTACATTCTTAGTCATATATGCCGGTGTCAGATTTCTCACTTCGCGGGGCAATGCCCAGCAAGTCGAAGCGGCCAAAAAGTCTCTATGGTATACCCTCGGGGGTTTAGCGATAGTTCTGATAGGCAAAGGATTTATCTCTCTGATCGGCAGTATCTTAGGCTTATAATTTATGGCTTATCTTCTCGGTCTATTCTTAATGTTAGCCGTTTTATTTTCGGCCACAGCCGGCAACAATTTGGTTTCAGGTTTGTGGGATAGCATCGCAGACAAAGCGGCTCATTTTGCATTTCCCAAGTCAGAGAAGGAGATATTGATCAGCAACTTGGGCTCAGACTACGGTTTGCTCGATCGGTTTTTTTCTGAGTCAACGGATAGTTTGCTGAGTTCAGCCGGTGTGTCCGATCAGGATAAGGCTATTCTTCGAAAGGCCGCCGAAGCATTCAGTAAGTCAAAAAATACAGTTGCCGACCTGAGCTCTATCATTGAAAAAGAGAAAGGACTCGTGAAAACGGCTACGGATAAGTTCTTGGATTTTTTGAAGCCCGATGAGAGGGCAAGTCCCGAGCCTACGGCAATCCCGCCTCAGTGCAAGTTAATTTGTGAAGAAAATTAGTTGAACCTGAACTTCTCTTTCAAACTCCTGAAGAAGTAGTTATCTTCTAATTGCACGAATTTTATCAGTTTCGGTGAGCTTTTTACGATAATGATATCGTTTTTTTTAAGCGGAAAGATGGTTTCTCCGTCGGTTACCAGGAGTACGTCGAAAGCCTTTTTTGTCTTAGAGATTGAAAGGAGCCCCCTGTTTTTAAAATTTATCACGTTAATGCTCAGTTCGTTCGTATATTTAACAACCACGCTGGGGGTCGGAATATCATGATCAAGAAGCTCAGTTATGATCATGCATTTTATATCAGGCATCACTATGGGGCCGTGGGCTGACAGGTTGTAAGCCGTAGATCCGGTTGCCGTAGAAATCATAATGCCGGTACCCCGGACATGTTGAACGGGATGATCTCCCACATCTGCTCTCAACTCCACCATACCAAGAGGATTTTTAACTACCACTTCGTTTAAAGCCTCCGAATGAAATACGGTCTTTCCGCTTCTTTTTACCGCTGTTCTGAGCATCATTCTCTCTATCGTGTTAAATTTTCCTTCCAGTACTGCCCGCAGGCTGTCTATAAAGCGTTCTTCTTCTCTGACAGAGGCTAAGAATCCGATTTTACCCATATTCAAGCCGAAAATCATAGATCCCTTGCCCCCATATTTTGCGACCGCCTCTAAGATTGATCCGTCTCCTCCCAAAATCAGAACAACAGCCGGATCTTTGTCGGCCAGCTTCACATGGGGGTACTCCTTTCTGAGCCAGGTTTTTATTTTTTTAGCCCAAAGAGAGGCTTGTTTATTCGCCGAATGGTAAAAGATGTGTATCGATTTGATTTGACTGTTCATATATTTTTGGTATACTTAGTGTATTATTAACACTATACACCTCTTACCTCGCCTAATCAAATATGGCCATAAAAACATATAAAAATCCCGGGGTTACGGTTGACGTCGTGATTTTTACCATAGGATCTAATGATATCAAAGTTCTGCTAATTAAACGAGAGAATGCCCCTTTTAAGGATACGTGGGCATTGCCTGGAGGGTTTTTGCGCGAGGAGGAACTTACCAAAGAGGCCGCTTTCAGAATTCTCAAAAGCAAGGCTGGAGTCGGCAATGTATATATGGAGCAGCTTTATACCTTCGATAAAAAGGAGCGTGATCCTCGGGGTCGGGTAATTAGCGTTGCTTATTTCGCTTTAATACCTACTGAAGCGATCAAATTTGAAAATCCAAGTGCCCAGTCTCCCTTATTTTGGAGCCTCAAAACTCTTCCGAAAACCGCCTTCGACCACAAAGATATAATTGCCTATGCCCTTAAGCGTCTGCGCTCCAAATTAGAGTACACTAATGTCATTTACTCTTTACTGCCTCGCTACTTTACCCTGAGCCATCTTCAGGAAGCCTATGAAGCTATACTTGGAAAAAAAATGGATAAACGAAATTTCCGAAAGAAGTTTGAACTTCTCCGGCTGATAAGGCCCACCCGCCGGGTTTTTTACGGAGCTCGCCAGAGACCGGCAAAGCTCTACGAATTTGTTTCCAGAAAACCGGCCGAGCTTAAGAAGTTTTTCTAAACATATGACTACAAGATCAAATAAACTGATCATGCGGCCTCTGAAACTTGAAGATGCCCGCCATATCATGGGCTGGGTTAATGATCCGGTTGTAACAAAAAATCTTCAGCACTTCAGTAAAAGATTTACTCTCAAAGACGAGAAGGCCTATGTTAAAAGAATGATTGCGAGCAGGAGCGATTTCGTATTCTCTTTTTTTGATAAAAAAACCGGAGAATATGTCGGTCAGGGAGGCATCCATCAAATAATACGGGAAAATAAATTAGGAAGACTTGCGGTCGTAGTCAAGAAAGATTTTTGGGGTAAGGGTTACGCTCAGTACATAATCCCCTCTTTGGTACGGTTTGCTTTCGATAAGCTCAAGCTCCATAAAGTATGGATTATGGTCTATTCAGATAACAAAAAAAGCCTTCATATCAACAGTAAATTGGGATTCAAGAAAGAGAGGCTCCTTCGAGAGGAATACTTCTGGAGGGGCAAATATCATGATATGGTCAGGATGGCGATTATCAAAAAATGAACATACAGTGCTAACTAAATCCCAGACTTTAAGCCGATAGGGTAAGCTTCTTTCAGGTATGCCAATAGATTTCGCTTGCCCCTTATCTATCTTCAGCACGCCTCCGTCCCGCCAGCGACGGGACTCAGCTATGTTCGCCCCGCCCCTTCAGAACCATGCAATGGGCGGGGTCTCAAATGCTTCAGATAGACAAGGGGCTTCGCTACGGCTTTTTCTAAATCCCTCAAGAAGCCTACCTTATCGGCTTAGTATGGCTACTAATTGGCGGGAATCTGATTTAATGGGGATTTACGCAATTTTTGTTTAAAATTAGTAAGCGAAGCCTTAACTCGGTGAAGGGATTTACGGAGGCCGACTGGCGAAAACCTGAGACGAAATCTTGATCTATGAGGGGATTTGCGGAAGCTGACCGAGCTGAGCAAAAGACAAAAAGTCAGCAGACTTTTATGGCGTGCCCCGAATGGGTCAAGATGGAGCGAAATCTATGCCGTGCCCTGAATGGGTTAAGGCGGAGCATCTTTACGCCGTACCCCAGAAAATCAGACTCCCGCCAATTGACACCCTGCGCAGTTACAAGCGGGATGAATTGCTAAAATCTTAATTTCGTGGTATAAATTTTGAAGCTCATTCAAATTTATGCCGGAAGGATCCATGAGAAATTTAGACGGCCTGAAGCTCAGCCTGTGTCAGATGAAGGTTGTTCCCGGGCGGCCCGACATAAACACGGAGTATGTCCTCAAAGAGATAAAAGCGGCATCAGGCCGAGGGACAGATATATTGATTTTCCCCGAACTTTGCATTTCGGGCTACCTTATCGGAGACATGTTCGAAGACGAGGGCTTTATAGGCGATATTCAGTTCTTAAACGACGAGATAGTGAAATCGGTTCCTCTCAATATGACTGTCATTTTTGGCAGCGTAGTGACATCGACTGACCGCGGAGAAGACGGCCGGCGCCGGATTTATAATGCGGCAATCGTAGCCCAGAACGGCAGACAACTTGGTTATGTCGTAAAAACCCTCCAGCCGCACTACCGATACTTTGACGATGATAAGCATTTATACTCCAGTCGCAAAATAGCCGAAGAATCAGCCGAGCTCTACAGGAAAACCGGAGGTAAATCCGGAATTGAAAATTGTTCTGTCCGTGATTTGCTCAAGGTATTCAATATCGAAACATCAATCGGGACGGTTCCTCTCGGAATCGGAATTTGTGAAGATTTCTGGAAGGAAGATTATTCATTAAATCCGGCCGGTATTCTTGTTAAAAAGGGAGCCGAACTCCTGATCGCTATCTCCGCTTCTCCCTGGGGATGGCATAAAAATCGCAAGCGTCACCAGGTTATCCGTAAAGGCATAGAAGAATGGGGCGTTCCTCTTGTCTATGTCAATAATACGGGCGGTCAAAATAATGGCGATAACGTCATTAACTTTGATGGCGTTTCCACGATATATAACCAAGCCGGAGACATTGTTTACGAAGAAGAGCTCTACTTTAGCGGCACCAGAGACATTACCTGGAATTCGATTAGCGGAATATCTCGGGAACAGCCTGCGGATGATACGAAAGAACTTTATCTTGGGATCAGATCGGCGACTAACTATATGCTGAACATGCTCCCGGATAAAAGGCGTCATGTTGTAATAGGTTTGAGCGGAGGCATTGATTCGGCCACCGTAGCCGCCTTGATGGTTGATATTCTCGGCCCGGATAGAGTACATCTCGTCAACATGCCCTACGAATACAGCGACCCGGGAGTCCAGGCTCTTGCCGTTAAAATAGCTACAAACTTAGGCTGTAAATTAGAGGTCATTCCTATCGGTGGGATTGTCGATGCAATTGCTCAGTCTACCGGTGTCGACAGGGATACTCCCGCTCATGCTAACATCCAAGCTCGTTGCCGCATGGAGATCTTAGCAGCGGAAGCCCAGAAGTTGGGCGGAGTTTTCACCTGTAACGCTAATAAGGTGGAAATAGCATTTGGCTATGGCACATTAGATGGAGATATGAGGGGCTGGCTTATACCCTTCGGCGACCTTCTCAAAAGAGAGGTCCGTCAGCTCGCCGGATATTTCAATAGTTTTGTTTTTAAGAGGGAAGTAATCCCTTCGCGATGCATTGAGCAGATTCCCAGCGCAGAACTTGAGGAAAATCAAAAAGACCCCTTCGATTACGGTTACCCTGATAAGCGCGGTTATCATGATGAGTGGGTCAGGGCCGTTACCGAATTTCGATGGAACGCCGAGAGGTTTCTCGACGCATATATGAAAGGAAGCCTTGAATCTGAATTGATGCTTGAACCAGATACTCTAAAGAAGCTTTTTCCTGATCGTAAAGACTTTATTGCAGATCTCGAGCGATGCTGGAAGATGTATCAGTACGCCTTTCTTAAGCGAGTGCAGGCTCCGCCGATCATCGTTGTTTCTCGCAGGGCATTCGGCCGTGATCTTGAGGAATCCCTGATGTCCCCTCATTATACCCAAAGATACCTGTATCTTAAGGATCAGCTTTTAGGAATCAAATCATGAGTAAAATTGTTATCTTCGGAGGGGCTTTGAATCCGCCGGCTAACCATCACGTTGCTATTGTCAAAAAGTTAGCCGAAGCGTTCGATAAGGTCATTATAATTCCATCCGGCGTAAGATCAGAGAAGCCCTCAACCTCCGTCATTAGTCCTGAACATAAAAAAGAAATGGCAAAATTAGCCTTTCAGAATATTGCCGGCGTAAAAATAGATTTTTATGACCTTGATAATAATATATTTACTCCCCACTGGATGCTTAATGAGAAATATCGAAATCAGTATCCCGGTGCCGAGATATGGTTTGCTGTCGGCGGAGATATCGTGGTCGGCGGTAAAACCGGAGATTCAGAAATTCAAAGACTATGGCAAAAGGGTCGGGAAATCTGGAACAATCTAAACTATGCAGTAATAAGCCCTCAAGACTATCCGGTCAGCTTCGAGGATTTACCCCCCAAGAACGTGGTTATCGGTTTAGATAAGTTGGTTGGCCGAAGTACGCTGATAAGAAAAAGACTTGCTGGTAATCTTCCTATCGACGATTTAGCTCCCGTTCCGGTCGTTAAGTACATAAAAAAACATAATTTGTACCGCTGATTTGTCTAAACTTAAAAGACCCTCATGGGTCTTTTTCTTGGCTAAAATATCCGGCCTTTCTTTTTTTTCTTATCGTCCGGGTCGGCTGTCGTACCTTTGGAGCTCTCTGCTTTATCCGGTGCCGTAGCAGATGCATTTTCTGCTTCACGGGCAGCAATGACCTCTACTATCAGTTCACAAATATCAGAGGGCTTTTCGAGTATAAGTACTCGCCGAGGCCCTAAGAGATTCTTCCAGTTTTGGATCATCGAAGGATTATTGCCATTGCTTCCCTGAGAAGCGACTATATGGAATACTTCATATTTTTCCGAAGCTTTTTGAATTGCCTCCTGCATCGTGACTTCATTTTTCAGCTTATCGCCAAAAACATCGCTTAGCTCCTCCTTCGACATGGATGAGTAGGGATTTTCATCTCCGATGGTGAAAAGATAGCCTTTCTTCTGGCGTTTTTCCCAGCAGTCAAGGGAAGTTTTCCAGCCGGCCATATAGTAAGCCAGGCCGTAAGATTCTTCGAGGGTTCCCCCTCCCCCGCCTTCTAAAAAGAAAAGGCGAAGCTGCTGGTCAATACGGTTATCGCTTTCAAACTGACCGATCTGAAACGGTACGGCATCACATGAATAATCGCCGATTGCTCCGACCATGATCTGAGGATGCTTCACCCCGGATTTTTTAAGTAAATCCATCAGTTTACCCAACTGTTCCTGAAAAACCTGGGGTATTTTTCTCATTGAACCGGTGGCGTCGAATATAATGGCAATCGCCAATGACGTCGGGTGCTCATCGCTATCGCGACTCTCCCTAACTCTGTTTATCTGGCGAGGGTCCAGCAAGGGGTGAGCTTTCTGCTCACTTCTTGATAGAGTTCGAGCGGCGGCATCATAGGTAAAACCGGATTCACCTATAATTTTTCTCGTTCTTATTGACTCGCGGTAGTCATCATCGTCCCAGCTTCCTCCGCCCATGGTTTCTCCCCTCTCCTCTGCTCTATTAAAATATTCTTCCGGGCTTCGGCTTCCCGATCTTAGGCGTTTCAACAGGAGGACTGACGGGTTTCTTTGCAGTATCAGCAGGCCCTCTCGTTGCTAATGGTTTTCTTGTTCGCTTCGAAGGCTTTCTGACCGAAGCAAGAAATTCGAGCGATTCCCGGACTTCGTTTAAACGCTCGCGCGACTGAGGCTTGTATGCCGTTTTACCCATTTTCAGTGGTCGTTTCTTGATATCTTCAATATACAGATCAAGAGTTCTTGATCCTCCGGCTATTGCAATTATGCCGAGCATGATATCGCCGACTGCGGTATCTTTTTTCAGCTGGACAACGTTTTCTTCTCCAAGAACTCTTTGCCACTGGGTGACAATCTCGGCATCAAGGCCATAGCTCTCATAAAAACGGTGAATTAAGAATACGTTGTTGTTAAACTTTTCTCTGAGTTCCTTGAAGATATCAGAGGCCGACACGTCGGAATGCTGTCCGCCGAAATGACGTGTCAGAGCTCTGCCCGTAAGATTTTCCCGGAAACTCTCATCTCCGGTAAAAATCATGATTGGGGTTTTTGCTTTGGGCATATCGCAAAGGCGTGCATAGAAATAGGCCATAAATTCATAAGACTCAAAATGCTGTCCTCCCCCAAGCCCTTCAATCCAAAGTTTCTTGAGTAAAGGATCCAGGTCGCGAATTTTGGCAAAATCGCATACTTGAATCGGTGCCCTATCAGATTCGACATCGCCGACGATAGAAAGGCTTATTTCCGGGTCAGTTAAATATTTCTGCATTGCTATCTGGCCGGCGATCATTGGCCACTTGTCGCAAAGGATTTTGGGCAACGTCCCCATGGATCCCGTGCCGTCTAAGGGACAGACAAGAGGGCTTTCCGAGTCAGTCGTAAACCTTCGATTTAATGGGAGAACGGACCTGTCTAAGCTATCTCTGCCCGTAACCTGAGCGGCAAAGTCAGAAAATCCGGCCCGCGTTTTTGTTCCTCCCGAGGTAACATCACGATCATAGAAGCTTCCGCCACCGCCCATTTCTGCGTCTCCTTTTTGGGTAAAATGTCAAAGAACGCGTTATATTTATATCGCTCAGATATATTTCTGTCAATTCAAAGTAAAACCGCCTCTAGATGAAGGCGGTTCTGGTTTTATAGTTAAACTAATCAAAATTTATAATATTCCGCAGCCTGATTTGTTCTAAGATCTCGGACAAGTTCTCGATCAGCGATCTTTTTCTGATATCGCTGACTATTTCCTTGATATTCCCCGGAAGCAATCTTCTGGATGAACATTCAAGAATTCCCAGGAGGGTCATCCTGTCTATTTCAGCCTGGTTTCCGCTCGGAATGAAATCTTCGATGGCATCATTCAGAATTTCTTCAGTAACGAGCTTTTCTCCCCTTTCAAAAGCGAACTTAAAGGAGTTCAAAGATATTTTTTCTATATCAGCGCCGGAGTAGCCTCTTACCGATATGGCCGGCGAAGCAAAGTTGGTGATGTCTGTCGGTATGTCGTATCGCTTGAACATTACCTTAAAAATATCGGGGATTTCCTTCAGAGACGGCATCGGAACAAGGATTCTCTCGTCGCTTCTGCCGCTCCGCTTCAGGGCCGGATCAATTCGATCGGGCCGGTTCGTACAGGAAATGATGATTACCTGTCCCCTGATTCGAGGATCGGAGAGGAACTCCATCCACATCTTCATGAGGCGTTCAGAAACTCCCGAATCGCCCTTTGGAGCGTCGCGATTGGCGTCCATAAGGTCCGCTTCATCGTTCATCACCACTACGGGCGCCAAAGAACGAAGCCCGGCAATCATTTTTTCCTGCCGGCTTTCAGATTCGCCAAGCCACATGGATCTGATATTTTTGATCTTTACGAAATTGAATTCCGCTTCTTTGGCCAGTGCTTCTACAATGGCGGTTTTACCGGTTCCGGGAGGACCCATCAAAGTTACTCCCATCGGTACCAGCCTGGACTCGCCTTTCCTGATTGCCGTCAGGATATTTCCTAGTTCGGTTTTCACGTGCTCTAATCCGCCGATATCTTCCAAACCTTTGCGCGGCTCGACAATCTGCATGACATCGCCGTACTCATTATTCAGTATTTCACCCTTTTTCATTTTCACGAATTCCAGATTAACAGGCTTATCCAACTTTCTAGAATGAAGGAAGATATCAAAAATCTGCCGGAAACTCATACCCTGAGTAGCATGGGCGAAGGCATCCATATCGAAATCCTTCGGGATCAGAAAGGCCAGGGAATAAGCTTCTATAGTTTTTTTAGCTGTTTTTATCTCATCCTCGAGTCGGCTTTTTTTGTCAGGCGGGATGTTAGGCTTAGCAAGCCTTGATTCAAGTTTTTCTATTTGTTCCTTAATCTGGGCACGATTCCTGCTTCGCTCCGCTAAAAGTCTGACGAACTCTCTGCGCTCGTCTCTGTTAGGTTTGGGAATAAAAACGGTGCTTATTCCGCTGCCGACTTGTTTGATTTCTGCCGATACCTTAGAGCTGTAGTCTGTCAGGAGAACGACGACATTGCCGTTTTTCTTTATTTTCTCGTCTTGAGTCCAGTTTTTAATCCTCTCAACGTTGGCTCTTTCCTGAGGAAGAAGGCCCAAACCTCCCGAAGATGCCGGAGCTATGAAGTGGATTGAATTTACGACTATGGCGATATTTTTCGCGCGTCTCAGAGCTTTTTCCAGAAGAGGCAGGGCCAATTCGGGTTCTCGGGGAATCCCTCTCTTTGCGGCGAGATCGGCTTTGGCCGCTGCAACGGGGTTTCCGCCGGTGGCATTATCGGCTTCTATTCCGACGATCTTTTTAAACTTCTGCTCCATCTCTTTATTCAGGAATCTGATTCCCGAAGCAATATTGTAGAAGATGACTAACTCTCCGTTCTCGAATGTTTTTTCAAGGAAGTTTTTCAACGGAATGTAGGGTTGATCCGGTTCTTCTTCTCTGTCCGGATTCAATACCAGCCCGTTGATATCCCCATGGAACAGGAATACATGGGCTATTCCCGCCTCGAGCGGCGTTTTAAAATCATCCTCAAACCAGGATTGCACTTTGTTGGTTTGACTCGCATTCTTTAATTCAGGAGGAGAATTGCCGTCAGTTTTGATCCTGTTCATGTCAGTTTCCCTCTTTCAAAAAATGCTCATGGATAGTTCCCGGAGCGATCGGATGGCCCGATTTTTGCACGGTTTCAACCGAAATCTTAACGCCAAGTTTTTGAGCCAAAGCCATAAACTTCTGTTCTTCTTTTTTCAATTCTTCGGGTGAACTGAAATGTTCAAAACGGAAAGATCCTTTGCCGTTGGCATTCTTTGTTACCTTGAGATACCTATTGACGTGAGCGTGCGAATGCTGATGTTTTTCTCCTTCAAGAACCAGAACAGTTTCGCCATCCTCTTCCTTCCAGGATACTTGGATCTGGTAGTCGAGCAACTCCGCAACGATAGCCAATACGTCCATCTGGAATCGGTCAGACAGCTGTTTAGTCAGCCTCTCCAGAGAACCCTTATCCTTTTCGTTATTGTATGAACCCTCGATCTTAAGAGACCCGTCAGAATTCACGTCAATCTTTAATCCTTTTAGACTTCCTGAAGCACTGACCGTTCTTCTGAGAGCTTCCTGCAGAAGGGGCCTTATGTCCAGGTCATTTATCCAGTAAAGGAAGGCTTCATCCTCTTCTCCGATCTTAGCAAGCAGGTCCCGGTCGATTGACGGTGGCTTTATCTCTGCCGTGAATTTTTTGGGTATGGGCCTCGGAATTGTTACTCGAGAAACTTGTTTGTATCCTATATCGCAGGGCATTTTGACTCCTTTTGTTTTAAAGGTCCCGTGGCGGCTCTACTAATACCACGAAAAATAAACTGTGTCTATAATTGACTCTGATTAGGTTTATGATTAAATATTGACGAGAACTTTAAAAACAATGAGGAGACTATGCTTATTGCTACCTTGCCCACGTTTACGAGCGACGAAAGTCTTTTGCTGAGCGAAAAGATCCTTTCCCACGAATTTATCTATGGCGCCCGCTACAACACCGGCGGAGCCAGTCCTTTTGAACCGGAAGAAATATTGTCCCGGCTAAAACCCATAGCCGATCGCTGCGGGAAGCGGTTATACGTTGATCTTGAGGGCCGGCAGGTCAGGATAGCTCACTGGACGCCGTTTTCGGCGGAATCAGTTGTGCTGAATCGTGATTTTGAGATCGAGCTTCCCGGTCAGATATATTTCAGAGGTTTAGGTTGGTTCCCGATAGTTAATGTCTTACCCGAAGAAAGAAGGATTTTTTTCAGTGCACCCTCGGGGTCTTCCAAGTATTATTTAGGAGAAAGCCAAAGTACCCATATTGTTGCCAAAGAATTTAAGGTAAAGGGCTATCTGAACGGTAAAGACAAAGAATACATATCCGCCGCTATCGCTAATGATCTGAGCTCTTTTATGCTCTCTTTTGTTGAAAGCATGAATGATCTTCTGGACTTCGGATTTGTATACGGAGTCGGCGCTCCCAACCCCGAATTAGTCATTAAAATAGAGTCAATCGAGGGAGTTAACTTTGTAAAAAAGTTGCCGAGAAGTTTTACGAAAAAGGTTACCTTGATGGCTGCCCGGGATGATTTATTCTTGGCACATATCAATCGGCGTCCGGATTTTTTAGGCGCTCTTTCGCTGATTATTCAACGCGATCCTAAAGCCATACTTGCCTCGAAAATAATGTCAGGTTTGGAATCCGGCTACGAAATTTCTTTGGGCGATATTGCTGATACCGCACTTATGTCTAAAATGGGCTACAGAAATTTCATGCTTTCGGACGAGTTGTCTAAAAAGTTTGATTTGGCGATGCGAGAATGGGCTTGGCTTAAACCCGCGGATGACGGACAGAGGCAGTAAGGTGCCCAATCAACGAGCCTTTATAATTGCTGGGCTTGGATTCGGAGACGAAACCAAGGGTAGTATAACGGACTTTCTTACCGGGAAGTATGAAGCTCACACTATCATAAGATACAACGGCGGGGCCCAAGCGGCTCATAATGTCGTTCTCGAAGACGGCCGGCATCATACCTTTGCTCAATTTGGCAGCGGTACTTTCCATAGGTGGGCTCGGACTCACTTGTCTCAATTCATGGTAGTTAATCCGTATACGATGATAGCAGAAGAAAAAGCTCTCCGTAGTTTGGGAGTTAGGGATGCTTTCGATAGAACCACCATTGATCGCCGGGCTGTCGTGGTTACTCCTTACCACAGAATAGCCAACCGGCTTTTGGAGTTGTCGAGAGGCTCGGGACGCTATGGCAGCTGCGGTATGGGTATCGGTCAGGCAATACAGGATTACAAGGATTTTGGAGAAAATATTTTGCTGGTCGGCGATCTTTTTTATCCGGACAGAGTACGCCAAAAGCTCCAGTTTATTAAATCAGTAAAACAGGCATTGGTTGGCGGTATAATGGATAAGTTGCCTGGAACGGAAATAGTCAGGGAAAACTTAGATTATCTCAACGACGCACCGCTTATAAATGCGTGCGTAGAATTTTATGGGCAGTTTTCCAGATCAGTCAGGATCGTAAATGAGGAGTATATTAAAAAAATTCTTAACCAGGCGGGCACGGTTATATTTGAAGGGGCGCAGGGCGTCCTGCTTGATCCCAAATATGGTTTCAGACCCTATGTAACCAAAACAAATACGACATTTGTTAATGCCTTAGAAATTTTAGAGGAGGGAGAATATTCCGGACAAGTGAAGAAGTTGGGAGTGCTGCGGGGTTATGCGACAAGGCATGGTTGCGGTCCTTTCACGACCGAAGATGCCGAGCTGACCCGGTTACTACCTGAACTTCATAATGCTCATGGCCAATGGCAGGGTGCTTTCCGGATAGGATATTTTGATGTTTGCGCTTCTCGGTACGCTATTGAAGTGGCTGGCCCCGTTGATAGTTTGGCGATCAGCTGTACCGATCGGCTTATCGGGTTAGAGCCGTTGAATATTTGCACTGACTATCAGAGCGTCGGCCATAAACCGCTGTATACAAAATTAAATCCTATTCGATCTGAAGCGGATTGCTTTGAGTATGCCAGAACGTTGCAGAGCTATCTGAAGATTCCTCTAAGCATTATATCCTTAGGCCCTACGGCTAAGGATAAGCAGATTCTGAAGCCCCTCGTATAGGGGTTTTTGTTCGGAATAGTATCTGACGATCATGGCCCAAAAGACGGAGAGATAAAAACTAAAAACCCCGCTTCATATGCGGGGTTCTAAAGTTATGGACTAATTATCCTCGGGATTCGGTTGATCTGAATCCTCATCCCCTTCTCTGGGCATTGTTTCTTTGCTTTGGACTGGCGAGGAATCATTGGAGTCCTTTGGATTTCCGATCAGTATGTTGCGATACCATTCTTCTAATTCTTCGTACGTTCTACCCATTTTCTCCTCCTTGTTCTTTGGGTTCCGAGCTGTAATGTCTCGGTGCAACGCAGGCCGATGTCTTCTTGTCGTCGCGCACTCGCATGAAACGGGCATTGCGTATTTTACCTGTCTTGGGATATCGAGTATCAAATCTCGCTTGAACCACAATCGGGTATCTCATACCGGCAAGTTCTCGACGGAGATTATCGCTAAATGAGCCGAGTTTCCCGCAGTAGAATTCTTCGCCTGTTGCCGGATCAATCTGAACGAGAACCAACTCTTTTACCGTAGAATCAGGTCTTGGGACGAACTCCCTGACAATGAAGTCATCTTCCATGATCGGTTTCCACTTGTAACAGCCTTGTGGCCTTTTCGGATTTTTACCATCGGCACGGTAAGTCAGGACGTAGGATTCCTCATAGAGTACCAAGCCTTCCCAGCCTTTCTCAACTACTATTTTTTTCGCTTGATCGAACGCAGTCAGCAGAATAGGTACCCTGAAAATATACCTACCTTTGAGTTGATAGATCCTGTGAAAGCAGCTGTGCGACAGACTCCCGGAAGAATTGTCGGAGTTAAGCAAGTCTATGCCGGCAAAAACCATGAAACGTATTCTACCGTGTTGTTTCTGCAAAACCTGAGCTTTGTCTAAATTAGATTGGAACACACTGATAACCTTTGTCAGGTCGTCATTATCTCCTTCGTCAACGATGGCTTCTCCGACGACAAGCGTATTAGGAGATAGACCCAACTCTGATAATTCTTCCTTGATGTGATCTAACCTTGAGTCGATCTCGTTGATCCCGTCAGTATAGAGACGGATTTTACCTGTTGCGTCAAAATGGGCAAGGAGCTTCCAGCCGTCTCTCTTACGGGTAATTACGAGCCTGCCCTCGCGCTCCATCTGGTAGATAACCGATTCATCGTAGTTTTCCTGTGCAATCGGCTTAGCCAGAACGAATCCTTTCGGCAATCCCTTCTCGAAATCTGCCACTCAGCCTCCGCGTTTTGTTGTATAAGAACTTCGTTAATTTATCATAAATTGACAATAAGTCAATATTTATGTTAAAATATGGTCAATTCCGTAAGAACAGGAGAGAACCTTGATAACCAAAAGGGATCGAGTTGTAATCATCGGTGCCGGCGTTACTGGTACTGCTGCGGCCAAGGTTTTGCTCGAGTACACTAATGTTAGTCAGGTTATTCTGATCGAAAAGCGATCCGGGGTAGCTCAGGTTAATTCTCATCCGTTAAATAACGCCCAAACATCTCATGATGGGAGTACGGAAACAAACTATGATTTAGGGCATGCATTGAGAATTAAACCATCAGCGACGGCTTTGCGTCGCTATGCCGTAAGTAAGGGTGATCCCAAGTTGTTTCAAAAAACCTTGCGGATGTGCTTAGCCGTGGGCCCCAAAGAGGTCTTGCTTCTTGAGAAAAGATATAGGGAGTTCAAGCCTCACTATCCGGATCTTCACTTAGCTTATCGGGAAGAATTAGCTCGGATTGAGCCTAAGGTAGTTGAAGGACGCGATCGAAGCGAGATTATATCTGCTTTAGTCAGTACCGAGGGATTTATTATCAATTACCAAGAATTAGCCAAGCATTTCTTGGCCGATGCGGAGAGAGATCCACGATTCAAAGCGGTATTCAATTCTTCTGTAAAGAAGATTGTACGGCGAGACGATCTTTATCTGATTCAAACCGATAGCTTTACGATCTCGGCAGACGTTGTTCTGTTTGCTTCAGGACCTTACAGTCTTTTATTCGCTCAGCAGCTCGGTTACGGTACGGATTACGCCATATTACCTGTCGCCGGAAGTTTCTATTCCAGCGGAGAGTTTCTGCGGAACAAGGTTTATCGGGTTCAGATTGAGGGCATGCCCTTTGCTGCCATTCACGGCGATCCGGATATTTTGGACATGCGAGATACTCGCTTTGGTCCGACCACCAAGCCTTTACCGCTGATGGAGAGGCATCAGTATGGAACTTCGAAAGATTTTCTAAGACTACCGCTGCTATCGACTCTTCGTGGCTTAGGTAGTCTGCTTAAGATTATTTGGAGCAAACAGCTTCTAACCTACGTCATCAAAAATATTCTTTTTGATTTACCTGTCATCGGTCCGGCGCTATTCCTTCGGGAAGTCAGGCCAATTGTCCCGACTATCAGATATCGGGATCTCAAACTTCGGCGCGGTGCCGGTGGAATCAGACCCCAGATCGTAAATCTTAAAACTCAAGAGTTAGAGATGGGTGATGCCACCTTAGTTGGCGAGAATGCCATCTTCAATACCACGCCATCGCCCGGTGCTTCAGTTTGTCTGGGGAATGCTCATCGCGATGCCAAGAAGATAGTCGGATTTCTTGGTCCGGATTACTATTTCGATGAAGACAAGTTCCAAAGAGAACTCGGCGAATTGCCGAAGTCCGCATAACGCGGACTTTTTGTTTGGTCCTATCAGTGCTTGACTTCCAAATCTCATGGGTATATAGTGTAAGTTATACACTAAGCTCTTTGAAAATTTCAAAAAACAGCGCTCTGGTCATACGGGGTTATTGTGATATAATAATGGACCAGAACGTTGACAACCAAGGAGAAAACATTGGGCGTCACAAGAGATAGAGTGCGCGGTATGTTTTTAGGCAAAGCCATAGGCGATGCTTTATTTATGCCGCTTGAAACTAAAACGCCAGAAGAGATAAGTCTAACGCATGGCAGAATTACTTCGTACATCCGGCCGGACGGCCACAAATGGTTTAACGGAAGGGACGCAGGAACCTGGACTGACGATACCCAGCTGACCTTAGTTGTTGCGGAGTCGTTAATTGCTCAAGGAGGCATTAATTTGGACGATATGGCCCTGCGTCATGTTGAGTCCATGCGCAACGAGGGTGATCTCGGTTTTGGAGGCAGTACCAGAGATGCAATTAAAAAACTCACTGCCGGTTTATCCTGGTCCGAATCAGGTAAAAACGACAAGCCGGGACGAGGCAAGGGAAATGGAGTGGCCATGAAAATCGGCCCCGTCGGCGCTTATAGAGCCTCCCCTGTTTGGAATACCCTGTGGGTGGAGAATCGATCTAAGGCTATTGAAGACATAGTTCGTTTTACGCTCATGACCCACTACACTAAAATCGCAGTTGAATCTGCGCTGGCCCAGGTATCCGCCGTAAACTATTGTTTCCAAGATTCTCCGGGTACCTTTTCGATCGATACTTTCGTTTCGTGCGTGGCAAAAATGGCAGACCTGATGAACTACCGTTCTTCGGCGGCGCCCGAAGACAGCTTACCGGGACGACTCCTGTCTCTTGGTAAACTTGACTTCGATGGGCTCCATGCCGAGAGGATTATAGGTTTATTTGGTGGCGGAACTTGCTATGTTCTTAACTCTCTCCCCTTCAGCTACGCTTTTTTTCTGAGAAATCCGGGATCAATTGAAGCCCTGTACGATGTTGGGAACGCCGGCGGAGATACTGATACTAATGCGGCTATCGTCGGAGAGTTGCTTGGAGCCTTGAATGGCACGAGTATCTTCCCTCAGCATTTAATTGACGGCCTTTGGCAGAGAGAAAGGATATTAAATACGGCCGACAGGTTCTGTGATCGATTTAGGATCAAGGATTGAGGCGAAGGAGGCGCAGGACAATGGAAGTTGTTTATACCTATGAAGAACCACCCCTATCCTATAGCAAGTCAATTTTTCTTGTCGGCCCTACGCCAAGGGATGGAAAAACTCAGTCATGGCGGCCCGAAGCGCTGAGGATATTAGATAGGTTTGGCTATGACGGCGTGGTGTTCGTACCCGAAAACAGAGATGGAAGTAAAACTGAAAATTTCTATGAAAAACGGTGTCGTTGGGAGCAAGGCATGCTTGATAGGGCGGATGTAATAGTTTGCTGGGTTCCTCGAGAACTTCGAACTATGCCCGCTTTTACCACTAACATTGAGTTCGGTCTTTATGCCCATTCCGGCAGAGTGGTCTTAGGAGCGCCGAATCTTGGCGACCAAAGCAAGCAGCCGCCGAAGATGGATTATTTGAACTTTGTTGCCGGAAAACTTGCCATTCTTCGAGCCAATACCCTGCAAAAGACGCTGGAGACGGCTCTCGTCATGCTTGGTTCCGGATCTGAGCGAAACGGCGGAGAATGCGAAATACCCCTGAATATCTGGAGAATGAGAGCCTTCCAGAATTGGTATCAGGCTCAGAAAAAATCCGGCAATCGGTTGGACGGAGCTAAAATAGAGTGGTTATCAACAGTAAGAAACAAGCCCACGGTCATATTTGCCTGTGCCATCAGGCCTAAGATATTTATTGCTTCTGAGAACAGAACTAAGCTCAATGACCCCATTGTTCTGCGATTGGATATATCAACAGTCCTCATGTACTATCCGACTCCCAACATCCTCGATACCAAGGTGGTGGTTACTAAGGAATTCCGGAGTGCCAGTTCTACCTCGGACGGTTTCATTTATGAACTGCCGGGAGGTTCTTCGCCATTCCTCACCGATCCTCTTGAGGTCGCAGTAGAAGAGGTCCGTGAAGAAGTTGGTCTGGATATTCAGGCAAGAGACTTAATAATCTTAGGAAGCCGGCAGTTGGCGGGTACTCTCTCGGGCCACAAGGCTCATCTTTTCGGCTATAGACTGACCCAAAGTCAGCTTAACTGGCTGGAGTCGCAAAAAGGCATTGTACACGGAGCAGATCTTGATAACCCGACCGGCGAGAGAGCCTACACGGAGATTTGGACCGTAGCGGATATACTGAAAAATAATCTCCTGGACTGGAGTAACGTCGGAATGATTCTTTCACTTTTAAGATAAAAACAGAAAAAGAAAAAGGAGAAGCGTCATGGGTGGAACGAGAGAAGAAGAGGTTGCGCCGATTCGCATTTTAAGTCAGACGAGTAATGTCCGGAGAGCTTTGCTTGTTGTTGATGTTCAGAATGACTTTTGTCCCGGAGGGGCGCTGGCCGTTCCCGAAGGAGACCTGGTTATTGAACCCTTGAATCGCATGATCGAGTATTTCGACCGGAAAGGTTTGCCCGTCTTTTTTTCAAGAGACTGGCATCCCGAAGACACTGAACATTTCAAAACGTGGCCGGCCCATTGCGTTCAGAATACTCAGGGAGCGGAATTTCATCCGGATTTACTGAAGCCTATAAGTGCCAAGGTTATTACGAAAGGTTTCAGTAAGAAAGATGACGGCTATTCTCCGTTCGAGGGAGTCTATCTGAAAGGTGATGATTGGCCGACGCCCTGTCAGCTATTGTTGGGTCAGCCTCAAGGGACCTCTCTGTATATCGGTGGACTTGCCACGGACTATTGCGTAAAGGCGGCCTGTCTTGATGCGGTGAAGTTCGGATATAGCGTTTATCTTTTGACGGATGCCTGCCGAGCAGTCAATCTCAAGCCTATGGACGAAGCCGAAGCTCTGGAGGAAATGAGAAGAACTGGTGTGGTTTTTACAACCACGGAAGAAGCCCTGAAAGCAGCGGTTATCTAAATTAAATTTGAGCCCCTTAAAATGGGGCTTTTTGTTGGATAGCTGAAATTGAAATTGACTTGGTGCTAAAATAGTGGTAAAATCTGGCAAAACCGTACATTGAAATCGAGGAGGAAACATGCCGGAAACAAGGATGAACTTCGATCGCTATCACGCTACTATGGGCAACTTCTCCCTGAAAGAAGAGTCTCGGATTGGCAAAGGCGACCTCTTGGCAGACAAGCTATCGGTTTTCTACGTTACCCAACGAAAGATGCCCTTTGCACCATGCGTGGGTCACGAAAGACTATTGGCTAAACTTCTTAAGCTCAAGGCTCTGGACGCTAAGCGTCTCAGGTTCCTTCGGCAGGAAAAAGCCGATCTTTCCTTGATCGCCGGAAGGTTAGAATCTTCCACATTCCCGTTTACTGTACGGACCGTTGCTCCTGGGACAATCATGTTTGCAAATGAACCTTTTGCAGACATTGAGGGCCCTTTTGCTCTTACTCAGATGACCGAGATTGACTTCGAGCATGCCTTTGATGAACCGATGACCGTTGCCGGAAACGCTTTGAACATAAGATTAGCTGCCGGTAATAGGCATTTATCAGATTTCTCGCTCAGGCGAAACGGAAGCTCTGGGCGGTCTCTGGAAGTTACCAAGTATGCTTATGTCGGTGGATTTGACGATACATCAAACATGGAAGCCGCCTTCGAGTTAGAGATCAATGCCGTGGGTACGATGGCTCACTACTACGTCGAGGCATTTATTGATGCTATGTATCAATTATTTCCCGAAAGAGATTCTCAAGGGAGAAAAAAACATTTTCAGCAGATTGCTTTTGAGAGATGGCTCGATGCTCATCCGAAAGGCACCACTCTGCTTCTTGATACTATCTCTCTGAGATTGGGCGTGATCCATGCAATCAGGGCAACTAATAGTTCTGAAGCGCGAAGAAATGCGCTCAAGTTTGTCCGTGTTGATTCGGGAAATCTTGCTAAGAATTCTCGATGGATCGTTGATATGTTCAAGGCGAATGGCTTGGGACATGTTGGCGTTATGCCGACCGGAGATCTTGATGCTCAGAAGATCATGGAGATTGTGGGTTATTGCCCTGAAGTTACATCTTTTGGAGTCGGCACGAAACTTGCCGCTGAAACTAAAGTCGCTGGCGTGATTTTCAAGCTTTGCGCCATTAATCACAGGGCGGTTCTGAAATGCTCTGAGAGCAAAGGCAAAGAGACAATACCCGGTACGGTACAGGTCTGGCGGTGCGTAGACAAAGAAGGTTACTACGTGAAAGATATCGTGGCTACATCCGAGGAAGCCGCTCCTCATGGTTTCCATGAAGCCATTCCCCTTCTCAGGGTTTTCTACGAGAAGGAGCGAAGATTCAGCCTGCCTGTTTCCATCGAAGCCCAGAAAGAGTTCGTGGCTAAGCAGCGAGGTCTTTTCAAAGATATCAGGAATTACCCTGTAGAAATGAGTCCGTCGCTCCTCTCCTCTAAGGAAAATATTATCCGCAAGATGCACAATGACGACATGGGCGAAAGCGATGTGACTATAGTCCCCTATCCTGAGTAAAATTAAAGCCGCCATATTGGCGGTCTTTTGTTAGCCCTGACAGCTACCGAGAAACCGGCGCTCGATAGGTGTGAGGGTTAGCTTAATGCGAGCATTCTCTCAATCGGCAGGCGGGCTCGGCGCATGGTTTCTTCCGGAAGTTTGATTCTCGGATAAAGATCTCTCATGCAGTTCCGGAGCTTCTCCAAGGTATTCATTTTCATATATTTGCATTCACTGCATCGGCAGTTGTCCGTCGGCATTTTCATTACGTTATATTCCGGAACACAGACGAATTCTTTCCCGGGGCATTCTTTCTTCATTCGGTGGATGATTCCTGATTCGGTTACAACGATGAATTGTCGGGCCGGATTATCTCTACAGTAATTCACCATCTTCTCGGTGGAACAGATTATGTCGGCCAAATCGCGGACTCCGCGTAAGCTTTCAGGATGGACGACCACCTTGGCCTCGGGGTGAAGTCCTTTCAATCGCAGGATATTATCCCTTTGAAAATCGGTATGGACGTAGCAGTTGCCCTTCCATAGAGTCATCGGACGACCCGTTTGCTCCATCACCCAAGATCCCAAATTTTCATCAGGGACGAAAAGCAGATCCCTGTCTTTCGGTGCAGATTCGACAACTCTCACCGCGTTTCCGCTGGTACAGATGATGTCGCTGAGCTTTTTTACCTCCGCACTGCAATTGATATAGGCAATCGTGTAGAAGTTTGGATTGGTTGCCTGGAGCTGGGCGAGCTGATCGGGAGGACAGCTTTCCTCCAAAGAACAGCCGGCATTGATATCCGGAAGAACAACAACCTTGCCAGGATTTAGAATCTTGGCTGTCTCGGCCATAAACCGAACTCCGCAGAAAACGATTACTTCGGCATCGGTCTCGGCTGCTTGCCGGGAAAGACCCAGAGAATCGCCGACGTAATCGGCTGAATCCTGAATCTCCGGCACTTGGTAATTATGTGCCAAGATCACTGCGTTTCTGTCCTCTTTCAGTCGTCTTATCTCGGTGATCGTCTGTCCGTTACTCATTGTGGCCTCTTTCAAGGTTCAAGTTGCGTATATAATACTATAAATTTTGTCTTTAGTCAATCGTCACACAAACAAAAAACCGACTATCAGTCGGCATTTAATTTGACTCCTTCAATAATTTTAAACCCAGTTCGGTAGCTACCAGAGCGTATCCTCCTTCTTCTTTTGGCATGATTTGAGTTAACCCCAGGGCACACATTACTCTTATCTCAATGTCTGAAATTTTACGGCCAATTTCCGATTCTATCTTACTTAGGGAATGGGTCGTTCGGGATTTATCAAGTATCTGATCCCAACCTCTTTCTTTAGCAAACTCAAGTATTTTTTCATCTCTACTCATCTTACTCTCCCAGGCTATAAAAGAATCTTCTAAACTTATAACAAAAAATGCTTGAAATAGCCAACATTGGCAGTATCTAAATAAAACGAGGATTTAGCCAATGAGGGGATTTAAGAAAAACCAAGGCGAAGCCCCTTGTCTATCTGAAGCATTTGAGACCCCGCCCCTTGCATGGTTCTGAAGGGGCGGGGCGAACATAGCTGAGTCCCGTCGCTGGCGGGACGGAGGCGTGCTGAAGATGGATAAGGGGCGAGCAATATCTATGTAGGCGATTTACTTTTTGAGTATGTCTTGAAACTTTTCTTTAAGTTTCTTGAGCTTTGGATTTATGACCAAGCGGCAATAAGCCTGATCAGGATTCTTGGCGTAGTAATCTTTATGATAATCCTCGGCCGGATGAAATTTCTCCAACGGCTTTATTTCCGTAACTACCCTGTCCCCTTCTTTGCTTAGTTCAGATACCACATTTTCAGCCTGGATTTTTTGTTGTTCGTCTGTATACAAAATTATTGACCGGTACTGAGTCCCGACGTCATTTCCCTGCCTGTTGAGGGTAGTCGGATCATGGACGGCAAAAAAGACGGTCAGCAGATCTTCATAAGAAATAATTTCCGGATCAAATTCGATTTTAATGACTTCCGCATGTCCGGTTTTGCCCCCGCAAACGCTTTCATAAGTAGGATTAGGGGTAGAACCGCCGGCGTATCCGGGCATAACTGAGACTACTCCTTTGAGCTGAGCAAATACGGCCTCAGTACACCAGAAGCATCCTCCTCCGAAAACGGCAATTTGATTCTTCATGATTTTATGGAGTTTTTAATAGGTTTTTTCAAATACTTTTTACCTTTTATTTTCTCCGGAAGGAAATCGTCGCTTGTATATTGTTCATAGCCTTTGCCATAATTTAGATCTTTCATGAGATTTGTCGGTGCATTTCTTATTTTAAGCGGTATGGGCAAGTTGCCGTATTTTTTAACGTCATCCAAAGCTTTAAAGTAAGCTTCATAAGAGCTTCTGTCTTTGTTGGCGTTGGCCAAATATACCGTGCCATGGGCCAAATTTATCTGAGCTTCGGGAAGTCCGATTATTTCAACCGCCCGGAATACTTCATTGGCAACTACTAACGCTGTCGGCTGGGAGTTGCCAATGTCTTCGCTGGCAAAGATAACCATTCTTCGAGCGATGAATTTAGGATCTTCTCCGGCATCAATCATCCGGGCCAGATAGTACAAGGCCGCATCGGGCTGGCTGGCTCTCAGAGATTTGATGTAGGCGCTGATAATGTTGTAGTGCTCCTCGCCTTTCTTATCGTAGCGGAGGAACTTGGATTGGAGGGCATTTTGGAGCGAGCTAACTGTTATATTCCCGTAGAGCTGTTTAGCTGACTCCAAGACTGTCAGAGCCTGCCGGGCATCACCGTTAGCCATGTTTACCAGCCAATCAACTGCTTCCTTACCCATTCTGTATCCGGTTCTTTTAATTATCGCCGTCATGTTTTTGGGATCATGCTCATTGAGTACGAAGACTCGGCAGCGGGATAAAAGAGGGGCGATTACTTCAAAGCTTGGGTTCTCGGTTGTGGCGCCGATCAGGGTGATTTCTCCGCTTTCAACGTAGGGCAGAAGAAAGTCCTGTTGGGATTTATTGAAACGATGTATCTCATCTAAGAAAACTATCTTTGGGAAAATCGATCCCGTCTCAACGATCTTTCTTATATCGTCTTTCCCGGCAGAGACGGCCGATAATTCATATAAGTCCCCTTTTATGCTTTTCGAGTAGAGCCGGGCAAGAGTAGTTTTGCCTGAACCAGGCGGGCCCCAAAGGATAAAGGAAAAACGGTGGCCCTTTTCTATGGCTACCCGTAGAGGTCTATTGGGGCCGACAAGATGTTCCTGTCCGACGAAGCTTTCCAACGTCTGCGGCCGCATTTTTGTTGCCAGAGGCTCAGTCACTTTTTAAGAGTATCATGCTTCAACTTTAGCCGCCACAGATTACTTTTTAGACAAGAAAAAAGCCGACGTTAGTCGGCCGCCTCTATTGTCGCTGACGCTTTAACTCTTCAATCTGGGCTATTATATTCCCCGCAACTAAAAATATAAAAACAAATAGGGCGATAATGAGTCTTGATTCTTGAGAAGAAGCAAGCCCTGGACTTAAGATATAAACCAGAAATGAAACAAAAAGAGCTGAAAATAGACCCGTCAAATTATATAGCATTACCACCCCCTGTTTTCTATCGGATCTTTGTGGAATTTAGCATTAATTATCTTAGGCGTCTATGTCCTGAGGCGATAGACCCCTAATAGGCGATCTCATCGATGAGGTCGACCGTGCGTAAGCCGAGCAGTCGTCGTATGACGGCAGCCGGACCAACAGCATGGTCGGCGCATTCCGCCTTTCATTTTTGACAGAGCCTTCTTGATACGGATATCTCTCGTCTCCGCTTTTTTGCCCGAAATGACCCAGCAAATCCATTCGTTGCGGGCCAACGGTGTAATATCATCCCATATTTTTTTGCGGGCGGGTAAGAGGTGATAGCCTCTTTTAAATCCGTCGGTAATTGATGTGGCATGGAAGTTTCTTTTTTCATTGGGTTAGTTGATTCTAAGCGGTTTATTTCTTAAATAGATTAACATTCCATCCTTGTCTTTACCGGATTCTTTGAAGCCGGCCTGTCTAAACAAGGACATAGACGATGTATTATCTTTCTCAATGCCAACTTCTAATGTGTCAACGCTATTTACGACATCTAATTTTAGAGCTTCATTTAAAATTACTTTAGCCAGACCTGTGTCTCGAGATCCGGGGCTAACATAAATAGTGAAGTGTCCTTTATTCTTATTTATTTCAAAATCAAAAATCCAAAAGGCCGCTGATTAATATAGGCTATGAACATGAATCTTTTTTTCTGGTCTATCAGCTTTGCCCAATCATCAGGTTTCGAATATGATGGCAGAAATTTCATGCCTTCTTTATCCTCGCTGAACCAATCCAAAAATAGATTGTGATTTTCCGGAACAAAGTTTTTTAGGATTACTCTCGGCATAAATTAAAAGTATGTGGCTGGCACCTGTCCGTCTTGGGACGGAAGTCGGAACGACAATTAAACAAATTGTAGCAAATTCTCGGTATTTATAAAGCAAAGAACCCCGCGTCAGACACGGGACACGAGGTCTCTGTCTTGCACGAGGTTGTGTTACGCTCGAGCGATTGATCGCTCGAGCTGAGCTCGGTGTGAATCCGGAGCCGAGGGAAGCAGGTCTTTGACGAAAGAAATGATGTCCTGACGATGGTCCAGTCCGGTCATCTTCTTCACCCTTGCGATCAGCTCTCCGACGCCAAACGCGGGTTCCGTCTCCCACTCCCAGGGATCGTTGGGATCAACATCCTCGCACGGCCTACCATCTGACGTTTGATGCTCTGGATAGTAGCCCCTGCCACGAGCAACGAGCCGCAGATGGTGTCGTTCGTACTCGACGGTTACGTTATCAAGCACCGATCGGTCAATTCCGATGTTGTAGCACATTAGCCTCTCCTCCCAAAATCTCAGAATACCTTAATTATACCACAAAAAGTGGTATAAAGTCAAGTGCTACGGGACTTGGATTCCCTTCGATAAACTCATCAGGGTGAACCTGTCTTAAGATAGAAAAAATGTACGTCGAAACGGTACTCGTTTCGACGCGATTTTTATGCTTAAAAATCGGCTGGACACCTCGGACTAGGATTTTTGAAAAGCTAGACCCCATAAGGGTTTCCGAGGCGTTATTTAATAATACTGAACCGATGCACCTCGGACGGGGGCCTATTTATACAAATGATATGAATCCGAGCAATGATAGTATAAACCAACTTCTTCTCCTAGCTCACCGGCAACGAACTTATGAATTGCAGCGAAGATGTGAAAATTGAGCAATGCTTTTGATGCGCCATCGTTGGCCCTCATGTGGACGTGCAGATCTAACCTGCCCAAGCACCTTCTAAACATCAGGTATATGAGACACTCTGCCTTATGATTCAGATCCACTTGCTGTTCGGTCCATACATCAATAATGGCTCGCTTGGAAAATGGGTTATCCTTCAGATAATCCACCAATCCTTCAACACGGACATTCAATAGTTTTTGATAGTGGCCATATTCGGCTTCGACGACCGCTTCTGGAATCTTTTCCACTGAATAATCCGGGATCTTTAGGAATGCGGCTCCATTATACATCGGAACTGATTTGTCAGATGCGAGATTCTCAAAAACAAATACCAGAAGACTTTCGCGGTCTAATTCTGGATCTTCTGCTTTCGGCAATGTCAACAAGTACTTATGAGCATCGCGGAAAGCATCGATAGTTGTCTCAGATGAAATAAGCATTCTGAATTTGACCTACCTCGATATCCGAACTTGTCTCAACGTAGCTGACCGTTTGGGACGATGTCGGAACTTATTTTAGAAATTTTAACACTAATTTATAAAACAGAAAACCGCCTCGTCATGAAGACCGACTTGGTCTTCCGTCAAAGCGGTGTATTACTCTTTTTCCGGCTGTCGAGTCTCAGCATGATCACTGTCGTAATTCCCGAGGCCAGGATAGCTCGGATGGAATTGATGATCCCGAAGGAGTCTCTATCCATCAAAGCTGGCACAAAACCAAACACGGAAGTCGTAAAAATAGCGACCCACATCGGAGTGTAGTCATGGTTGTCCTTCCAGGTAATCAACTTTCCGACAACCGCTATGTAGGAAATCACCAATATAACCTGAAGTAGCACGAATGCGACATCAGGCCGATTGGTAAACTTCCAGAGCGCAACGGTTGCTAAGGATGCCAAGAGGCAACCCCACTGGAAACGATCGAACTCCACGCCTAGTTCGTTCTTGCGATGGAGTGACCACATCAGAACCCCGAGCACGAACCAAATTTCGATTGCGCCCAGAAGCTGTCCAATGTTGCCAAGCCACGTAGGATTCGATGTCTCCCAGTAAGCAAAGTAGCCGATCGTGATAGCAATTGCGGCTATCATCCAACCAGCTGGTGACGATTTGATTCGTCCCAAGTAGATCAGATAGCAGTATCGGATGGTGGCGACCGTAAGAGTTAGGCCCGCCAACCATGATGCGAGTTCTCTCACGATGCCCCCCCCAATCTCCAGTTGTAAACTCAAAACTATTTTAAACTATACCACAAAAAGTGGTATAAAGTCAAGTGCTACGGGACTTGGATTCCCTTCGATAAACTAAGGGTGAACCCGTCTTAAGATATAATGTATCCCTTCGGTTTGAAACCTCAGGGACAAATATGAAGACAGGGAAAAATGTACGTCGAAACAGTGCTCGTTTCGACGCGATTTTTACGCTTAAAAATCGGCTGCGGGACTTGGATTCGAACCAAGATACTGGGCTTCAAAGGCCCATGTCCTACCATTAGACGATCCCGCAAAGAAAATAACAATCCTTGTTTGCGGGTAGTCCTGAGGCTAACTGGCCGTAGGGCGATCCCGCAATACTACGAAATTATACCTTTAAGTCCGCCCGATTTCAAAATAGTTCTCCCCGGCCTTACGGCCGGGGTATTCGCCTAAGGGCTAATAGAATTCTGATCAAATTTTTTAGCTTTTATGACTTATATCATCTCGGATATTCTGCTATAATGCTCCTAATGAAGAATGGCCTGATCCGAGATGGGGCGATAATAATCCTGAGCATCCTTGTTGCCGTTATCCTCGCAAAAACAGGAGCTCTTGAAAGTCTGATCACGTCGACCCGAGAGCTGAGGCTCATCGGAAGCTTTATCGCCGGAATATTATTTGTTTCCGTTTTTACCGTTGCTCCGGCGACTGTAGCTCTTGGAGAAATAGCTCAGTCAAATTCAGTTTTTGTAGTGGCTATTTTAGGCGGATTGGGCGCATTGGCGGGAGACTGGATCATTTTCCGTTTTATAAAAGATAAAGTTTCAGAAGATCTAACGGGTCTTCTGAAACTGGCTAAGCCGGGTAAGCTGACGACCCTTGGAAAAACTAAAGGCCTGCGGTGGCTGATACCTCTGATAGGGGCTCTGATAATTGCCTCTCCCCTGCCGGACGAAATAGGGATAGCAATGCTCGGCTTATCTAAAATGAAAAATTCCGTATTTATTCTTCTGTCATTTATTCTGAATTCGGCCGGTATCTTAGTGATTGGGCTTGTTGCAAAAGCAGTTTAAGAAAGCCCGATTATGTTCCAATAATGAGCATAAAGATCAATGTTAATAGACAATGTAACAATCAGGGTAAAGGCTGGGGACGGCGGAAGAGGCGGGGTAGCTTTCAATAAGAACAAAATGGCTCTTGGTCCGGTTGGCGGAAACGGCGGACACGGAGGTAATATTTATTTTGAAGGAGTTTCGGATTTAAACGCCCTTTCCCAGTTCAGAAACAAGAAAGAGATAAAAACCGATGACGGCGAGAACGGTCGGGGTGATTTCGTCGATGGCCGGGACGGAGCGGACATGATAATCAAAATTCCTATCGGTACGATGATCACTAAGTTAGAGACGGCGGAGGTCATCGATATCGTTAAAGTAGGAGAGAAAATACTTATCGCCAAGGGCGGGTATCCCGGAAAGGGCAATTTTCATTACCGATCGTCGACGAATACCAGGCCCAAGCAATTCGGTCCGGGTACGCCTGGGCAAGCGTTTACGGTTAAGCTGGAACTAAAACTTATAGCCGATGTCGGCCTTATCGGTTTGCCCAATGCCGGTAAGACGAGCTTGCTCAACGAACTGACCGGCACCAAGAGCAAGGTGGCCAATTACGCCTTCACAACCCTGGAACCAAATCTCGGGGTCTATTATGAATTGATTTTAGCCGATATTCCCGGACTCATAGAGGGCGCCTCAGAAGGCAAAGGTTTGGGTATTAAATTTCTTCAGCATATAGAAAGAACCCAAACATTGTTCCATCTCGTTTCGGCTGAATCGGAAACTCCCGGGGCCGACTATAAGATTGTCAGAAAAGAGCTGAAGAAGTACGGTCCAGAGCTGCATAAGAAAAAGGAGTACCTCTTTCTTAGCAAGTATGACTCGGTTAGTGACAAAGAATTAAAGAAAAAACTGTCAGTCCTGAAGAAGCTTAACAAAAGCGTCATTCCCCTATCCATCCATGACGAAGAAAGTCTCAAGAAAGTCCAAGCGGTACTAAACAAAATCAAGGAAGAAAAGTAGAATATGATAATGAAAAAGTATATTTACATCTCCTGTTTTATAGTTTTAGGCCTTATCCTCCAGCAATTTATCCATACGATTGTTGAGATATGGTATATTGAGCTACTGACGATCAACTTCGATGCATACGGATTCGGCTGGTCGTGGGATACTTGGTTCCTTGTCCATCATATTGGAAGCGTTATTCTGTTGATCGCCGGCATCTTAACCGGTTATTTCGGCGGCAGATATTTTTGGCCTAAACTATACGACGAGAATGGCAAAGTTCGTTTTCCGAAGCCCTGGAGGATCTGATAGATAGCCAATCTAAAACCTAATAGTTAAGTGTGATTTTAAACTATGAATATCTTTTTAAAACTTTTTGCCCTTCTGTATACTTATTACGTACATAGACTCGAGAAGAAGATCGGATACAGGGTTATATTCACTAAGATTCCGGGTACTTGGATCAACGGTTTAATGACATTAAACATGGAAAGATCTTGGGCCAGGCAGGGAATTAAGGCTTGGGGCGTCAATTACTGGACAATAGGCTCTTTAACTGAAGAGGGTATTTCTTCAAGATATGACCGCAACCAAAAACAATACCAGTCGTGGCTGGGAGCATATTTGGTGAAATTTAAAGAAGGCAGGAAGTTCACGCTCCAAGACCATTTTAATCTGGCGGTGGCCGATCAGAAAAACTGGTTAGAAGATTTTCATGACCCGCATCCGTTTATAGAAATGCCGGCCGAGAATGTAGCAAAATCCGAACCGATAAAGATAGGGGAATATTCGGGTACCTTGTATGAGTTTGGCTGGGGACCGTCGCATAGTGATGTAGGGAAGAACGTGAGCAATCTTCAGAACAAGATTTTGATGGCCCTTACGGGTTCTATGTTTGACGAGTATAACAAACGACTGCATTTAAAAGGAAGTAATTTTATCCCCAAAGATATTCGGACCGACTATGAGACGGTGATTTTAAAAGGATATATAGCGGTCGTTGAGCTTGAAAAGAACGTAAAGGTCGTTTTGTACGGGAATGGAGCGGAACTTCTTGACCGATACAGCAACGAAGCCAAAGACTACACGCCCTTATTGAAAGAAGATATACTGATGGCATTTAAGGCGGTGGTGATAAATAAAACTTAGTAATGAGAATTACGCTTGCCACTTATAATATTCTGCATGGATATCATGCCGATTTAATTTTAAAGAACCTGGCTATTTTAGTTGAAAAAAGCGCAAATATAATTTGTATTCAAGAAGCAGACCCTCCGTTTAAAAATTTACTGAATGATTTTGTAAGAAATAAAAAATGGCAGGTTATATATTTTTACGATACGAAAGGCTGTAATTTAGCCATCGCTTGGAACCCGGAGTTTCTTCGATTTCAAGGCTCTGAAAATATTTTACTTCCAATGCCGAGAAAACCGTCCCTAGCTCAGCGCATCATTATCGGTTCCATCGAGAAGTTACAGCGCGGTGCATTATCGGCCAGTTTTTTAGCGAGCGACAAAGTAATTCGCGTAACTAATGCTCACTTGGCCTGGGAAGGGGGAATAAAGCACACATTACTCCAGCTCGGGCATCTGAAGTGGCAACTTAATAAACGGCAAAATGACCATGAGGTTTTAGCCGGAGATTTTAATACTTTTGCGCCCAGTATTCTGCGGAAGATTAAGCAAAGGAAAGTGGAAGAAGTTCTGGGAGAGTGCTGGACGAATCAATTTCCTAATATTTTCTGGACTTGCGATACCTCATATGTTGCTCCTCAAGATGGAGTTACGCCCTATGCTAATTTTTTGCGTTCACTCGGAATAAAAATGCGTTCTCGCCTAGATTATATTTTCACACTCAACCTCAATGCTGTTTCTGGGGAGATGTTGGATCTGCCGGGCTCTGATCACCGGCCGGTAATAGGAATTTTTGAGATATAAAAAACCGGTTGCTTCATGCAACCGGTATAGTATACTCCGATTCTTATTTGTTTCTGGCGACCACTTTGGGCTGGGTTACTTCGTGGAAACCGAATTTTCCGTGCTCCCGGCCCATGCCCGAGCCTTTGTATCCGCCGAAAGGATTCCATGGCGTGGTGTAATTAGTTCCATTTATACTGACCATGCCCGACTGAATCTGCCTGGCTACCCTTGTAGCCCTCTTTTTGTTGGCCGTATAGACATACGCTCCAAGACCGTACGAAGTGTCGTTAGCTAACCTGACCGCCTCATCTTCATTACCGAAACGCAATATGGGGAGTACCGGTCCGAAAACCTCCTGTTTCCAAACAAGCATGTCAGGCGTTACATCGGTTAAAACGGTTGGTTGGTGGAACGCTCCGCCCATTTTTTTCTCAAGCGAATCTCCGCCGGTAACCGCTTTTGCTCCGCAAACTTTGGCATCTCGAACCTGTCTGACCAGTAAATCAAGCTGTCGCTTAGAGACTAACGGTCCAAGCTCGGTAGTTTCGTATTCAGCCATTCCGATTCTTCGAGCCGAAAAGGCGTTAGCAATTTTCTCAACCACTTCATTGAAAACATCTCTATGAACAATGAGCCTCTTCAAGCCGTCGCAATATTGACCGGCATTAGCTAATCTGAATTCACAGACACTATTTACGGCAGAATCGATATCCGCGTCATCAAAGATAATTCCCGGAGCGGAACCGCCCAATTCCATAACCGCCCTTATAAATTTATCGGCCGCTGTCTTGTAAAGAGTTTTACCGGTTTTACAGCTTCCAACGAAGTGAATCAGGTTGATATCTTCATTCACGAGCATACGTCCGACATCCCCTCCGCCGTAAACTTCGGCAAAAACTTCAAATGACGGCAAGCACTTATGCATAACAGCCTCGATAAACTGACCACTTAAGGGACATTCTTCAGAATGCTTCAGGATTACTGCGTTTCCGACAATCAAACTCTGGAAAGTGCTCCAGGCAAAATTAAGGAATGGGTAATTCCAGGGAATAATAACACCGGCCACGCCCAGAGGTTCTCGGAATACCTGATGAATTTCCGTCTCGCTTTCAAAAGTTGTTTCGGGACCCAAGTACTTTTCGGCATTATCAAGGTACCAATTCATAAAATCAAGCGTCCCGTCATAATCAGCCAGGGCTTCCCTTAAAGGCATGCCCATTTCCTGGGATTCCAAGAGGGCAAATTCTGACTTGAGTTTAGCAAATGCGTCAGTAACCCGGCGTAAAATCTTTACCCGCTTTCCCAGACTTAGGTCGGCCCATTCTTTCTGCCCCCTTGAGAGCAACATAACCCTGCCCATAATTTCATCACGAGTTGAGATTCTAACCTCGCCCAAAACTTGATAATTTGACGGATTGACGGACTTCAGCGTTGCCATGGTTGAGACTCTTTTTCAGAGAACTGACGAGAGTTTATACTGATAGTAAAAATCAGTCAAGCCGGCCGAAAAAGGTTCCTTAAGAGCCATATATGAACTCGCATCCGTAACAAAAAAACCGACCCCCAAGGTCGGTTGATTCAAGTTCAGTCGAGTCGGGTCTCGACAATAGACATGTTGCGCTTTTTCAGTTCGGCAAAAAATGGCTGAATCGGTACGGCGACTTCCGGCGGCATAACTCCGCGCTCTGTGATAGCGCCTTCGGCTATCATCTGAGCGACGATAGACGGCGGACAACCGGTATTAATGTCCCCGGCGCTGGCCCACCATTCAGGTTTTGACTGAGCATGGCAATCTACCACCAAATTGTCGACTGTTACCCGCGATACTTCATAATCTTGGGGCGGTTGCTTGGGAGAAGTCATTAATTTTTGAAAGTCGGCCAAAACCCAGCCTGTCTTGTAGCGCCTCATGATTTCTTCGACAAAGTCGGGTTCAAAACTAACTTTAAAGTCGCAGAATTTAACCCCTTGTCTTTTAAAGCTCAAGGGCAAAGTTGCGATTTCGCTGTGGCGCGTCCAGAGAGTCCAGATTTTGCCGATCGGTTCAGGGAATTCAGTTAATTCCCATCCTGTACGCGGAGAAATCTGTTGGAACTTTCCATTGCGGAAAATCCACGGCCGCAAAGTCAGTTCTTCCGTAATTGTCTGGGCAGAATAAGAAAACCATAAATCTTTACTGGCATTGCCGCTCAAATCTATATTGCCGACTCTAATTTTTATTGAGCGAGCCCTTCCCAGCTTGCTGATGGCGTAAGCGGCCTGTATGTTTGTAATTCCCGGAGAACAGCCCATGCCGATCACGGCCGTCAGTCCGGCCCTTCTAAAATGTTTATGCAGCTTTAGCTGTTTACGGGTAAAAGAAAACAATCCGCCCAGATCAACATAGTGCGTACCGCTAATCAGAGCCGCATTCATAACCGACAAATTAAAATTATGCTGAAGACAGTTAATTACCGCGTTTTGCCCCGACAATGCATCAATCAAACTTCCAAGAACATTAGCATCAAGGAATCGAGCTGTTACGCGCGGATTATTGAATGATTCGGCCAGTGATAGCGCTGCCGATTCCCTGTAATCAGCAATGACGATGCGGTTGTCTTTGTGGGATTCGAATAAATCATGGACGACTATTTTTCCGATCGTACCAGCTCCGCCGAGAACAACAAAATGCCGCATAAAAGCTCCTTCTACCTCGCTTTTTAAAAGTTCTATCCTATGCTTATCACCTTTAGTAATTTAGATCAAGAAATATTATTTTTTACAGAAGTATTTTGGTTAAGTCAAGGCCTTGACGCCCCCTTTCCATTTGCCATTATAAAGCCATCTAAGTCGCTCTTTTAAATCAAAAGGAGTCCGATCATGGCTAACGGAAGGAACGGGAACGCAAATCCGGCCAGCTTGCTTCAGAAAGTCGGTAAAATACCGCGCAGAGTTAGGGAAGACTGCTATGCCTGTACTACTGTGATTGACCCGAATCTGGCCTGGTTAGACGGCAAAGATTCCCGAATAACCGTTTTTGAAGGGGGCAAACGCCGATCTTTAATTGATGCTTCCGGCGGAGTAAGCACTAAAAATCTTGGTTATGGCAATGAAGGAGTCAGAAGGGTTATTCGGCAACTTCTCCGGGATCAAAGGGAAGTTTTCGGATATCCTCACCACGATATGGAGAATGACTATGCCTTAAACCTTGCCTGGCTATTAAGCGAGCTGGCACCGCTCAAGGTGGATAAAGAAGTAGTGTTTGCCAATTCTGGCACTGAAGGAATCGAAGCGGCAATTAAGCTTTGCTATAACGCCAGAGCTAAGTCTTCTGGCCAAAACAGACGTCGCAAAGACTTTGTCGCCTGTTACGGCGCCTTTCACGGCCGCACATTGGGCTCCTTGTCTCTTACCTGTTCAAAGCCAATCCAGCGGGAGAATTATCCGACCAACGCTTTTACCAATTCCCACATTCATTTTCCCGCCAGACATCCTTTTTTTGTCTATGATGATTGGGGCGATATTCAATACATTGATTACACGCCGAATGAATATATTGAAGAAGTAAAGCGTGCTTGCCGCAAGGGTCAGATTGATATTGATTCTGTTAATGCCGTGGTCTTTGAACTGATCCAGGGCGAAGGCGGAGTCAATGTTGCTTCAAAAGAGGCATTGCAGGATCTGGTGAAGTTTTTTAAGGATAACGGTGTCTTTGTTGTCATCGACGAAATCCAGACCGGTTTGGGACGGACCGGCAAACTTTTTGCCTTGGAGCATTTTAATATTGATCCCGACGTGATCGTGCTTTCCAAGTCTCTGGCTCATGGTTTTCCCTTCAGTGCCGTTGTGTATGATGCGAATATGGGCTGGACGGAAAAGGGCCAGCAGTCTTCTACTTTCGCCGGGTCCCCTATGGGATCAGCTATCGGATTGGAAGTGATTTCTCAATTGCTATCAAACGGCTTGCTTCCGCGAGCCTATGATCTTGGCGAGAGAATACTCGGCCCGGCTTTGCGAACGATAGCCCAGGATTATTCAGAAGTCGTTCATAACGTAAGAGGCATCGGCTTGATGCATGGAATTGAATTCTGGAATCCGCATACCAGGAAACCGGCTTCTCAATTCAGAAACGAAGTTATTATCCAGGCCAGGAAAAGGGGGGTTCTCTTTCTTGATGCTGGTATCTCGGCGATTCGGATTACTCCTCCACTGACAATCGGCAGCGATAGCGAAAATAAATCAGGCAATGAATTAGGCACTATCATTGATGTCTTAACTGAGAGTATCCAGGCATCAAGAAGAAAAATGAAGCGCATTCAGTAAATTGCCACACTAACTGCACAATCGTGCAGTTTTTATGTTTTGCAAGCCGTCTGTAACAAAAAACTGCCCGGAGGCAGTGCTACTTTTTATGACACTTTGCGCAGTTACCCTTGGTCTCGAATGATTTGCCTTGGGCGACATGGCAAGTCGCGCAGGAAGTCTTGTCTTTCTCAGCCGGTTTGTGCATGCCTGCTTTGTAATTCAGCGGCGCCTTAGAGTCTTTGGGGAAAACTTTGTCGTGGCAGGTATCACACTTCTTTTCCCTGTTGGCATGCTGGGCATGAGGGAACTTGACGTCTCCCATCTTGGCTTTGAATACGATCTCAGCCGGAGGTTTGTCGGGAGTGCTTGTCTGAGCCGCTGTCCGGAAAACAAACGCTGAAACGAACATCAGAGAGAATAGAACGATTGCATATTTCCTCATGGCGGCTCCTCTTGGTGATCATGAGCCTGCACCAATAGATTATGCCGTTTCTTCAAAATCGTCAAGATTAGCAGTTGAAGGCGGAACTGTCTGTTTTTATGGGACCATGTTATGCTTAGTTTATTATGAGCATTCTCAACTTAGCGATAGAGAATCCCTGGTGGAAAAACGCCGTTATCTACGAAGTTTACGCCGATAAATTTGCCAAAAATTTCAAAGGGTTTGCCGATAAATTAGGTTACTTGAAAGATTTAGGCATAAATTGCATCTGGATTTTGCCCCACTATCCGTCTCCTATGGTAGATGACGGATATGACGTATCTGATTATATGAGCGTCCGGTCGGAGTTAGGCACATTAGGCGATTTTCGCCGGTTTGCCTCGAAAGCTCACAAGATGGGCATAAAAGTAATCGTTGATTTTGTCTTGAACCATGTTTCTATTAGCCATCCGTGGTTCAGGGAACGGCCTGAGTTTTTTATCAGATCGAAAACGGCAAAAGAATTTAAGCAGGCGACAAACCCGTTCTCCCATATGAAATCTTCCAACTGGATTTGGGACCCGGAGACTAAAGACTACTACTTTGCCTCCTTTTATCCTCAGCAAGCCGACCTAAACTGGGATAATCCCGAAGTTTTTAAAGCAACAATAGAAGTTGTTGATTTTTGGATTGGGCAAGGAGTCGACGGTTTCCGTCTTGATGCCGCGCCTTTTTTGATAAAACGCGAAGGAACTGGATGCGTCAATTTACCGGAAACTCATGCAATCATAAAAAAGATACGGACCCATGTTGAATCAAGAAATCCCCAAGTGATACTCTTGGCCGAGAGCAACGGCACCCACGAAGAGATCAGGTCGTATTTGAACGGTCAGGAGTGCCACATGGCATTTAATTTTCATCTTATGGCAAAAATATACTTTGCCATAATGACGGAAAATCCGTCCGTAGCCAAAGAGGCGGCGAAGGTTTTGAATGATCCTCCGCCAGACTGCCAATGGGCAATATTCCTGCGCAATCATGACGATCTTACTCTTTCTCACCTTCCGGTTGAAGAACGCGACGAGCTCTTAGCTCGGCTCGATCCCAAAGCAAAGTATTTGTTCGAGGGCGGCTATGGAACATCTATGCGATTAGCAACAATTTTAAAAGGCAATAAGAATAAAATCTTAGAGGCATTCCGTCTGTTACTCAGTTTATCCGGAGCACCGGTGATATACTACGGAGACGAGATCGGAATGGAGAATTTAGAGTTAGCTGAAAAACCGGCTGACAGCCGGAAATACGTCCGCGGTGAATTTAATTGGAAAGAAGCGGAAAAACAGATCAAAGACCCGGGTTCTCTTTTGAACGAACTGAGAACTATTATCAAAAATAGAAAAAGTTAGGTAATCTTGTGAAATTTCGTTTCCGAAGGCCGAAGGGTGTCGGGATCGATATTATCCTTCTCGTCTTTTTCAGATAATGGAAATTCTGGAATATCTACACGAGCACCTTCCTTATCGATTACTATCGGAACTATAGTTTTATCTACACCGCTGACATCTATCAGGCCGAAATAGCGGTGAGCCGGAGTGGAAAACCGGGACAGTATTCTATACATCCTCGCAAGGATATCATTGAATATCGGCACTCCCCTATGGATAACTATATCCTCTTCGCCTATTTCTATGGAGCATCGGTGAATCTCGCCGTAAAGCACGCCCCGGCGCTTTAATTCCCAAAGCACATCTTTAACATTAGGATTTTCCATAAATCCGAATTTTACTTGTACGGCTATAATGTTGAAGCCGAAATTTGTAATGGTGTACCTTTCGCCTATGCTAAACGGAGCTTTACCCTGAAGTATAGAAAGGACGATCATGTGCTTTGGTACCACTCCGTTTCTCTTCAGATAGACGCGCAGAGCAGCCGGCATGCCATCTTCGGGCGCGCTTACGGGATGAGAAGACATGAACACAACAACACGGTCTGATTCAACGAGCCATCTTGCCCGGTCGTTCATAATGCCCTTGCTTTCTTCGAGTCGGCGCTTTAAATCTATAAGCCAACTCATTTGGCGGGTATCTCCATAGGCGCGATGAGCCGTTCCAACCGCCTTTCTCCCCCATTGCCAGGCCCACATTACGGACAATAATACGAGGGCTACAAGAATAGGAATATAGCCTCCTTGCAGAAATTTAAGCAAACTGGATCCAAAAAAAGTTAAGTCAAAGAAAAGAAAAATCGTACAGATGGGAATTAATGCCTTGAGCGGCCATTTCCATCGGTAATTGGCCACGACGAAAAAAGCCAAGGTAGTGATTACCATCGTACCGGCTACGGCTACTCCATAAGCAGCCGCAAGGTTGCTTGAACTTTTAAAGAAGACGATCAAAATAACACACCCAAGGAATAACGCCCAGTTTATAAAGGGCATGTATATCTGGCCCCTGATATCCGGGTTCGTATGTATCGTCTTAACTCTTGGAAAAACTCCAAGAGCCATGGCTTGATGAGTCAGTGAGTATGCGCCTGAAATTAACGCTTGACTGGCTATAACCGTGGCTACCGTAGCTAAAATTATCATAGGAAAAAGCGCCCAATCAGGAGACAGAGCATAAAAAAGGTTACCCCCGGGAATTGGCGAGGAGCCAAGCAACATAGCTCCCTGGCCAAAATAATTCAACAGAAGAGAAGGGTAGACAAAGAAAAACCATGCATTTGTTATCGCCTTTCTCCCGAAGTGTCCCAGATCGGCATACAGCGCTTCTGCACCGGTAACACAAAGAAATACGCTGCCAAGTATCCATAAAGAACTAAGTCCATGGCTGAGGAGAAATCTAATTCCGTATGTCGGGTTAAGAGCTTGAAAAACTTCCGGATGTTTAAACAGCTGAGGCATAGCTAAGACGGCAAGAGTCACGAACCACAGTGTCATTACGGGACTGAACAAAACTCCGATTCGAGAAGTACCCCGTTTTTGCATTTTAAAAAGAAAAAACAGAATAGCAATCGTTATGGGCACCACCATATTAGATAGACCGGGCATGGCGATGCCAAGACCTTCTATGGCCGAGACGACTGAAATAGCCGGAGTTATCATTCCGTCACCATACAGTAGCGCGGCTCCAAAGAGCACTAATAGTGTTACCCCCGCAAAAATCTTTCTTGGAATAACCCCCTGCTCCATTCTGATCAATCCAAGCAAAGCAAATATTCCGCCCTCTCCTTCGTTGTCGGCACGCAAGATAATAAAAATATATTTGAAAGCGACAATTAAAAAAAGTGACCAGAAAAACAGAGATAGGGCTCCAAAAACGTTGGACGTATTCGTTGCGACCTGATAATGACCGAAAAATATCTCTCTGAGCGCATAGAGCGGAGATGTACCTATATCTCCGAAAACGATGCCTAAGGAGAGGAAGGGCAGAGCCATGTTTGATAATCTTTTCAGCATATAAAAGCGTTGGACTAACAGGGTCTCAAAGTATCTTCATATTATAGGATAAATCTCTTAAGATATATAGGGGAGGCAATTTCGGATAGGGCTAAAAATTTAGCTGATAAGTTAAGAATAGACGTAAAGATGATTCTTTTATAAGATCATGGTATACTGGACTTATAGATGAGAAACGCCATTATTTCCATATTATTAATAAGCGCGTCGCTATCAGCTGTTTTGGGCTTGATTGTAATGGACCACATGGGTGGGCAGGGCCATAGTGCGTGCCCCTTTGAAGCGGTGAGAATAACTGATTGTTCGCAGATTCAAAATTTCATATCTTTTATAGCTTCACATCTTAGGGCTTTGTCCAAATTTTCTTTGGCAGTTCTCACTGATGGTTTTACTAACCTGATATCTCTGCTTCTGTTGTTATCTTTGGCTATAGGAGTGCTTTTTAATAAGTCGGGGCCGCCCCGATTAAAACCACTGCTATCGGCGAACCGGCTTAGAATAGGCTTCGTTTTACCTCAAGAAACTTTATTCACGGGCTGGTTCTCTCTCCACGAGAATAGCCCCACATTCATGGAAGGACGCTAACAATAAGTCGTTAGTCCGCCGTTGCTAAGGCTTTGGCGAGATAAGTCGAACGATTTGTTGTTTTGCGTCGTTAAACCCTGAAAAAGGGATTTTTTGTCTTTAAATTTAATTCTATGAACAAAAAAGTAATCGCGGGCATCTTCGTTGGGACTCTTGTCTTAATAGGCGGGCTTATCTGGTTAGCGAAACCTGCACCGGACTCTATCGGTGGTCAGGCGGATACTACGTCAAGCTTGCTAAAAAGCGATGGTACATTCTTTGATTTTGGAACTATCTCGATGAAAGACGGGGATGTCACGAAAGAATTTATCGTAACAAATCCTACTGATAAGGATATTCTTGTTACAACACTTGAAACATCATGTATGTGCACCAAGGCTTTTATGGTCAAACCCGACGGTACGGCTAAAGGGCCTTTCGGAATGCGGAGTATGGGCTATGCCTGGCCGATTAATGAGACAATTGTTCCGGGAGAAAGTCGTACTATTAGGGTTGTCTATGATCCGAACGCACATGGCCCCGCTGGTGTAGGTTTAATTGATAGATTCGTAATTCTCACAGAAGAGTCTGGAAGTCAGCTTCAGTTAGAAATAAAGGCGATAGTTAAGCCGTAAAACCATGAAGAAAACTATAATATTATTGATGGCTGTATTTATTGCAATTATCGGGATAGTATTACTGAAAAACAACCCAGAGACTGCATCGTTTCTGTGGGGTTTAAGCAATGAGGGCGCGTGGCTTCTGCCTCTTGTTTTAGTCTCCGCACTGCTTGACAGCGTGCATCCGTGTTCATTCTCAATTCTACTCATCACGATTGCGGTTCTGTTTGGGTTGCAAATATCCAGAAAAAGAATACTACTGGCCGGAGGCGCTTACATTTTTGGTATCTTTGCGTCTTACCTGCTGATAGGGCTTGGGATATTGCAAGTTCTGCACTTGTTTAATACGCCCCATTTTATGGGAAAGCTCGGCGCCGTCATCCTTGTCTTATTCGGTTTGCTAAATATAGTTGACTACCTATTTCCTCAATTCCCGCTGAAGCTCAGGATACCTGCAAGCGCCCACTCATCAATGAGCAGGTTAATAGACCGAGCTTCTCTGCCGGCTGCTTTCGGACTGGGCGCCTTAGTTGGTATCTGTCAGTTTCCTTGTATGGGCGGTCCGTACTTAATGGTTATTGGGTTGCTGCGCGACCAAGTTACTTATCTAAGAGGCTTAAACTACCTGTTTCTCTATAATATTATCCTTATAATCCCGCTGATCGCCGTACTGATAATCTCAGCAGACAAGATGCTGATAAATAAAATGCAGCAGTGGCAGCAGCAAAAACGTTCAACTGTAAAAATAGGAGGGGGCATTATAATGATAGCCCTCGGACTGATAATCTATCTGATATGAAAATAAACATATGCCCAATTTGTGTTCTTGTCGGCGGAACTTGGCTTACCCTGAGCTTTCTTGTGGCTTGGAGCTATCTGGATCCGGGACGGTTTATTATTCCGATTGCTATTTTAATGGGGGGATCCGTTGTTGGCATTGCATATCAGGGAGTCCAGAAGATTGAATGGGCGAATAAACATCCCCTGACCTGGAAATTAATGACAATTATTACAGGCATGCCGGTGTCGTATGCCCTTGTTTTCAACCTTTCAAAGAGTGTAGTTATCTTGGAATTCATATTACTTCTGCTAACAGCTTATTTCTTTTTCGTGGAATGGCAGAAAAAGCCGCGCGGATCGGGCGAAAGCCAAAAGATACGCGATATCGAAAAAAAAATGAAGCAATGTTGTTGATGGAACATGATGATTCAATAATAAAAAAAAATAAAGAAACGGATCCGGATTTCGAACAAGATCAAATCTTGGCGGACGATACCGATCTGAATAGAATTTCTGAAGAGTTAAAACCTCAAAATAGTTTTAAGTTGCTCAGTATTAGTATTGTTGTGGCCTCAGTCATTGTAGGCAGTTCAATAATATTGGCGGGGCGTTTTAGACCTTCAGATGGGATGCTTTCAGCAAAGGCCATAGCAAAGATAGAGCAAGCGGTAACTCCTGAAAAAGGCGTTGTCTTACCCGTTGTCTGGGGAGATCTCGGTAAGCGTCTCGTGGAAAGCGGGGTTATAGATCAAACGAAGTTTGAGCAGCTGTATGCAGGCAGGGGCGGCATTGACGATAGTACAAAAGATTTGCTGACAGGAAGCAATAACGGAAAACTATTGATCACGAAGGGGAATGCAAATTTATTGCTCAATCTCCTTTGGGCCCTCGGACTCGGGACTAAAAATGAAATTCTTGAAAAGGGCGAAATGAGCGACCCGCGGTACGGAGGCGCTGGAAAATTTGCATCAACGGGCGGCTGGACTCTGTCTCGAGGTGCTCCTATGCAGCACTACTCGGCACATGCGCTAATACCATTGACTCCGGAACAGCAAAAATTGGTTGACGAAGTTTCAAGAAATATCTATCGCCCTTGCTGTGGAAATTCTACTCATTTCCCAGACTGTAATCATGGTATGGCTATGCTTGGACTTCTTGAGCTGATGGCATCACAAGGGGTAAGCGAAAACGATATGTATAAAGCCGCTTTGGCAGTTAACTCTTACTGGTTCCCCGATACTTACTTGAATATCGCTCGATATCTTGAGTCAAAAGATATTCCGTGGAGTAAATCTGATCCTAAGGGAATCCTCGGTGCAAATTTCTCAAGCTCTGCCGGTTATCAGGCCGTACTTAAACAGATTCAACCAGCGACTGGTAGCGGCGGAGGAGGTGGTTGCGGAGTATAGCCAAGAAATATAGTGAGATTGCCCGCTCAATAGGCTTTCAAGAAGGCGAATTATTAAGTATTATAAATTATATTAAAAATATGGAAAATTTATCACTGAAAAAATATGTTTGGAAATGTGTATTGGGTGCGGAAATAGCTTACGCGGCCTGCCTGACAGGAGGATTTCTTCCTCTTCGCAGTGTCCGTGGATTAGAATTGCACCACGCTCTATTCGAAACTATTCCCGGTTTTAACCTGGATTAATTTTGGAAGTGTAGCGCTTGGTGCAGTATATATACTTGTACTTGCGTCGATTTTTGGAGGGTACTATGTCTGGATGCATAATCATAGCTTAGAAACATCCTGATCTTATGGAGAATCCCCGATTCAAAAAAGTGAGGCTCAAAATCCACGGCATGCACTGTGCGAGCTGTGAAGTTCTCATAGAGCGGAAACTCAAAAAAGTTGCTGGAATTGAGAAAGTTCAGGTCAGCCACGGGAACGGAAAGGCTGATATTTTATGTTCCTGCGAACTAAATTTGCGTCAGCTTAACAATCTGGTGAAGGAAGACGGCTATCGGATATCCTCCTGGGACGATCGGAACGACAGTATCTATCCGGGCGTCCATCGAAACACCGCTAAAAATTACCTGCAGATAGGCTGGATTTTTCTTGTAATCGTTTCTCTATACTACATCCTGAAGCAATTTAATTTCCTGCCCGATTTTACCATATCCCAGCGAATGAGCTACGGTCTGATCTTCCTGATAGGATTAGTCGCCGCATTATCCTCGTGTATTGCTATAGTCGGCGGTTTACTATTGGCGCTCGCCGGGAGATACAGTGAAGAACATCCTAATTTGTCCGGTATTAAAAAATTCAAACCGCATATCTATTTTAACTCTGGACGCATAGCAGGATACACCGCCTTTGGCGCTATTGTAGGAGCTCTGGGATCAGTAATGACTCTCTCACCGAGGACAAATGGCTATCTCATGATCGTAGTCAGTTTAGTGATGCTCACACTCGGATTTCAGTTGCTTCATCTCTTTCCGGGGTTACGGAGATTTACTCCAAAGATGCCGAAGTTTATCAGCCACAAGATCCATGATCTCAGCACAAAAGAAGGCAAGAGAGCGTCATTCACGCTTGGTGCTTTAACATTTTTTTTGCCATGCGGGTTCACCCAGGCCTTACAACTGTATGTTTTAGCCAGCGGAGACTGGAAGATAGGAGCATTAACAATGCTGACATTCTCATTGGGAACCCTGCCGGCACTTCTCTCGATTAGCGCTATATCAAGTTTTGCAAAGGGCGCATTCCAGCAGCACTTTTTAAGATTTGCGGGTGTATTGATTGTCCTCCTGTCGCTCTTCAATATAAACAACGGCTTAACTCTTGCGGGTTACAGCTTTGATCCGGCTTCGGCTTTTTCAACGAAGTCAGATGGTACTCCTCGATGGGATATATCCCCGGTAAAGATTGAGGACGGAAGACAGGTCATAAAAATGACCGTTAACGGATATAGCTATGAACCGAACAGGTTCATAGTCGTTAAGGACATACCAGTCGAATGGCAAATAGACGGTGCCAATGCGGCCGGATGCGGTAAAGTTATCGTCATACCGTCTTTAGGCATGAGCAAGTATCTCTCGCCTCAGGGAATCACCACGGTTACATTTACTCCGGAAAAGACAGGAGATATTCCTTTTAACTGCAGTATGGGTATGATGACGCGCGGTTCAGGATTCACCGTAATACCCAACAAAACTGGGATTGTGGGAGCAAAAACAGAACTTAGAGCGGACCCGCAAATATCCGTATGCGATCCTGCCATTGCCAGCTGTCCCGAGGTGCAGAAACTTGCGATCGAGGTCTCGCTTGAACGAGGCGTGGTTCCCCGGTCTCTTATCGCTAAGAAAAATGTACCGATTGAACTAACTATAGACGATAAAGACCCTCTTGGCGGTTGCATGTCCGTATGGGTCATACCCGAATACAACGTCACTATTCCTATGAATGGTACCGTGACTAAGAATGTATTCACTCCTACAGAATCGGGAACTATAGACATAACTTGCAGTATGGGCTCGAAATTAGCCGAAATTAATGTTTTAGATTAAAAATATTAAATAATACTATGAAAACTACAACTCTGACAATCCGAGGCACTCATTGTAAGGCATGCAAGACAGTTATAGAGGATTTATCTAAAGACATAAAAGGAGTAAAATCATGTCAGGTAGACTTTAAAACCGGAACGGCCATTATTGAACATGAAAATGACGCCGATTTGGATGCATTCAAAAGAGCAGTTGAAGACCTGGGTCAATATAAACTATCGACCAATTCTTAACCTATGGATACGGACAAAATAATACTGACAATTTTAGGAGGTATCGGTATTATCTTTACCTACTGGTTTTTTCTTATGAAAAAAGACCAAGTAGTGAGCGTAAAAGACGAAATAGAAATCGTAGTCGAGGGAGGCTATTCCCCAGATTCAATCTCTATCCCAAAAGGAAAAACTTCAAGACTGATTTTTTTGAGAAGAGATCCGAGCGCCTGCCTTGAAGAAGTCGTACTCGGTGATTTTAAGATACGCAGGCAACTGCCCCTGAATCAAAAAGTAACGATCGAACTCACCCCCCAGCAAATCGGAGAATTCAAGTACTCCTGCGGAATGGGTATGTACCACGGGAAGATTATAGTAACAAACTAAATATGCCATACACTAAAAAAATATTAGGCATAAAGGGAATGCATTGCGCTTCATGCGTTCTGACAATCGAAAAAGCACTCAAGAGGCTGGAAGGCGTACAGAGTGCTGCAGTGAATATTGCCAATGAGAAAGCTACGGTGGAGTATGACCCGTCTAAGATTACCGATAAGGAACTATCATCGGCAGTTGCCAATGCAGGCTATAAGGCTTTGATTGATGAGGAAGTACAAACCGAAGATGAAGAAAAGAAACAAAAACAGAAAGAATTATCCGCCTTAAAGACAAAGGTTACCTGGAGTTTGATCTTCGGCGGAGCCATATTCTGGGGAAGTTTTCCCGGAATCATGGAGACTGCGCCATGGGTTCTGAAGAATTTTTGGATTCAACTTCTATTGGCAACTCCGGTCCAATTCTGGGCAGGCTGGGAATTTTATCGAGGCACGACGGTTTCTCTCCGGCACCGAACCGCGAACATGGACACCTTGGTTGCCATTGGCACAACGGTTGCCTACGGATATTCGGCCTTTGTAACGGCATTTCCGGGTTTTGTCGAGCGTATCGGTATCGAATCTATGCCTTATTTTGACGTGGCCACCATAGTGATCGGCTTGATACTACTTGGCCGTTACTTCGAGGCGAGAGCAAAAGCCGGTACTTCGGAAGCCATTAAAAAGCTGATGGGCTTGCAGGCTAAGACGGCTCGCGTCGTAC
>Ga0209541_10001356_pt1 | contig 48910 bp, 49 predicted proteins | sample RifCSPlowO2_01_FD_184027 | JGI IMG/M metagenome (GOLD analysis project Ga0209541, IMG submission 184027) | Groundwater microbial communities from Rifle, Colorado - Rifle CSP2_plank lowO2_0.1 (SPAdes) (version 2) | ecosystem: Environmental > Aquatic > Deep subsurface > Groundwater | place... | reverse complement strand
CACTTTACCAAGCCATATAGCTAAGACATAGAATTAGTAACTTTCGCAATTCATCCCCAACGCTAAAGCGTGGGGATTTCTTGCTCAGAAGTTATTTAAACCTTTATTAATTATGGCAATATTACGGCACAGTAATTCAGCTTCATCTAAATAGTGAGTAGTTAAGATAATAGTAGTGCCATTTTTATTTAGATCTATTAAAAAATCCCACATCCCACGACGTAATTCTACATCTACCCCAGCAGTTGGCTCATCTAGAATAAGCAGTGGTGGTTCGTGAAGCAAAGCACGAGCAATCATTAAACGTCGTTTCATACCCCCGGACAAAGTTCTAGAAACGCTATCTTTCTTCTCCCATAACCCCAATAATTTTAAGTATTTCTCAGCTCTTTCTTTAGCTAATTTACGAGAGACACCATAATAACCAGCTTGGTCTAAAACAATATTATAAACGGTCTCAAAAATACTAAAATTAAACTCTTGTGGTACAACTCCTATTAACTTACGTGCTTCTTCCCATTCTAAGTCTATATCTTTATCAAATACTTTTACCATCCCGGAAGTTTTATTGATAAGTCCAGTAATAATTCCAATAGTGGTAGATTTTCCTGCACCATTTGGTCCGAGTAAAGCAAAAAAATCACCTTGTTTAACTTCTAAAGATATTTTTTTAAGTGCTTCTAAAGTTTGGTTAGATTTAGAAAAATTTGCATTAGTATAAACTTTGTACAAGTCTTTAATTAGAAGTGCATTCATTTTTTAGATTTAAAGATAGGTTAATATTTTTAAAAAAATATTTAAGGTTTATACCTTTCCATCGTCCTAGGGAAAGCAATAGCATCTTTAATATTATCTAATCCACAGACCCATTTGATTAAGCGTTCTACACCAAGGCCAAAGCCGCCATGAGGAACAGAACCATAACGTCTTGTATCAAGATAGAATTCATATTTACCTGGATCCTCACCTTGATCAACCAAGCGTTGTTTAACTTTTTCTAAATCATGTTCCCGCTGTGAACCACCAATGATTTCTCCATGAGCTTCAGGAGCTAAGAAATCACAGCCTTGAACTACAAGTGGGTTTTGAGTATCTTCCATCATATAGAATGCTTTTACTATTTTAGGATAATGTGTACAGATTACAGGAACATCATAAATACTGGTTAATTTTTCTTCTTCAATAGTCCTTAAGTCTTTACCCCATTCTACATCCATTTGATGTTTTTCTTTCAATTCTTTTAAAGCATCAGTGTAAGTCATACGAATGAATGGTTTATTTATAATTGGTTCTAATTTAGAAATGTCTCTCTCCAATATTTTTAATTCTTCTTTATTAGTTTCCAGAACTTTCTTAAAAACGTGCTTGATTAACTTTTCACCATGGTCTTGAATATCTTTAAAAGTACACCAAGCCATTTCCATCTCAGCATGCCAATATTCTGTTAAATGACGGCTAGTTTTTGATTTTTCAGCACGAAAACTAGGCGAGATTGTATAAATTTTTTCTAAAGCAAAAATGGCAGGTTCTGCGTATAACTGCCAAGTTTGAGCTAGAAAGACATCTTTCTTGCCAAAATAATCTACAGAAAATAAAGTTGAACCACCTTCGCATTGTACTGCTTGAAAAACAGGTGAATGGTATTCATAAAACCCTGCTGTTTTGAAATACTCATCTATTGCTCCAAAAACAGTACTACGTATTTTCATAATGGCAATCATCTTCCTACTTCTTAACCACAAGTGTCGATTATCGGCCAGGAATTCTACAGATTGATCTTTAGAAATTGGATATTTATCACTAATTCCGACTAAAGTGTAATCTTCAACATGAATTTCATAGCCAGTAGGCGCTCTTTTATCTTCTTTAATAGTTCCAGTAATTTCTAAAGAAGCTTCTATTTGTAGATGATCTATTTCATCCCAGCGTTTTTCAAAATCTTTTTGTTCAAAGACGCATTGGATAACATTGCTAGAATCTCTTAAAGTGACAAATTTTAATTTATTGCTGCCTCTTTCTCGATGAACCCAGCCCCTTACTGAGACCTTACCAGAGCCTAATTTCATGGCTTCTTGAATGGAAATGTAGTTCATAGTTAGTAGCTTTTTTATTGGGTTTTATAAAGTTTGTTGCAGTGAATTTAAATTATAGGCGTTGAGGTTATCACTAATTAGCAATAAGTAGCCAAGATTTATAAGGAGTTGGTATTTTAAGAGACAAATAATTAGCAAAACCACATAAGTTAACGAGATAGAAACTAATATGAAACAATTAACCACTTTAGTAACTGGGGCTTTACTTTCTTTAGGAGTTTGTAAAGATTATGAAAGCGTTCCAACACCTGCTGATCTTGAAGAAACAGTTTTACAACAATTTGAATCAAATTCCTCTGATTCTAATGAGAATGGTAAGAATTATACAAATTATGATGAGAATAGAAGTAATAATGAGATAAGAAATGATAACGCGGGAAGAAGCAATAATGAGAATAAAAGTAATGATGAAAATGATGGAACCAGTGGAGATGACAATTATCTTAAAGGCCCTTCTATTTTGAACGTTGGCCAAGTTGGGTACTTCAATTTGGTCAACAAAGCTGGGCTGGTTGAGCAAGTTCCTGAGCCACCTGAGAGTACATTAGATTCATATGATAGAGGCAAATGGTTAGTAAGTGACGGCAGTAAAGTAGAATATTTAGAGGATAAAGATAATAATCAAAATACTTTTCAAATCAAGTTTAATAGTCCGGGAGAGTATAAAGTTTGGAGTAAATTTGAAGAATATTCAATGATAATAAAAGTGCTGGAAAAATAAGTTAAGATCTATATTCGACTGAAAACAAGCATTAGCTTCAATTTTTACGATATATTTATAAATTAAAGCTCAAAAAGAGAAGTAAATAAGTAAATTAGATAAAAAAGACATAAATTAAAGAGATAAAAATGGTTCAACGCATAGGTACACATCAAAGAAAGACAAGACACAAGCTTACGCTAGATCATCGTGAGAGAGGTAAGATTTCAGTAATTCGCTATTTTCAGAAGTTTCAACTAGGTGAAATGGTAGCAATTAAGTTAAATCCTCAAGTTCAAAAAGGACGTTGTTTCCCACGGTTCCATGGTCGAATTGCTAAAGTAATAGCCCAACGTGGTCGATGCTATGAACTTGGCATTACTGACGGAAATAAAGATAAGGTGTTATTGGTTTATCCAATTCATCTTAAAAAAATAAATTAATAATTACTAAATTAACTAAAAATTAGGAAATAACTAAAATGAGCAACCCCATATTTGTTGAAGAAAAGCCTCTTTCGCTAGCTGATGTAAAAGAAAGCTTAGCCAAGATAGAAAAGCGTGATGAAAAGCTGAATCTACTCTCCAATAAATGCAAGGAATATGTAGAGCAGTTTGTACCAAATATGAGTCACAAAAAGTCTCAAGAATTACATGATAAGTTAGTCGATTTAAAATTAACCCGCTTAAAAGAAGAGCATATTGCTAAAATTGTTGATTTCTTACCTAAAGATGCTCAAGATTTGAGAGTAGTTTTACAAGCTTATCCTCTTAGCTTGCCTAAGAAGGATCAAGATGATATTCTAAAAACAGTTCAAGAATTTAAGGAAATAGTAAACGACAAAAATAATAACTCAAAGTAACCTGTCGTTTACTATATAGTAAGCGACACAATTTTTAATGATTTGTTCCTGTCGCTTACTAAAAAAGCGTAATTTTAATAAATTACGGCTTCTTACTACCCAAAATGGCCAACGAAACTACAATAAATACCACCTCTGCAGTTAACCGTGAAGAGCAGGCAGTAATACTTGATTATTTAGAGCACGGTTATCCTATGGAATATGGCGCTATGAAAACGCCTATTGCACAAGCACTGGGATTAAAGAATTTATCTTTATTAGAATTGGTGCCAAAAAAAGGAATATTTTTACAGCCTTTAGAAGAAGTATATATCGGTGAAGCTAAAAGAGATGAAATACACCACATTAAGGGTAGAATATCGATTGATAGGTTGACCACTACTGCAAGAAATGAATTACCCCATGCTTTGAGAAAAAGCATTGAAAAGAATGAAGCACCTTTTATTGCTTTCTTCAACAAAGCCCAGCCTTTGACTCTAAGAATGCATCAATTAGAACTATTACCCGGTTTAGGTCAAAAACATAGATTAGAGATATTAAAAGCAAGGCAGGAAAAACCATTTGCTAGTTTTGACGATATTAAAGAAAGAGTTAAATTACTTCCAGACCCAAAACAACTAGTCGTCAATAGAATCTTAGATGAAATGGAAGGTAAGAAAGATAAACATAAGATCTTTTTGGGAAGAGTTTAGTAAAGTAGAGAGATTTAATTGCTTAAATTTTTTATTATTTTAATTATAATCCTTCCAATTTCTTAAATATTTTTTCTCTTCAGGTAAAATTGTTTTCATAATCTCAGCTGTTAAAACTCTAGTTTCATACTCATCAGGAGTATGACAGCATTCGTGGATATCAACTTCAAGTTTTTTAGTGCCGGTTAAATCTTCACGCAGATTTACTTTTCCATTTTTATTGCGCCAAGTCCAGCCGTAAAGTCCTTCGTTGCCGTTCTTGGGAAATTTATCGATATGAGCTAGAGGTATGAATTTTAAGAGATCTTTTTGTTCGTTTCTAAAACGAGTTAAGTAGTCATTTTGAATAGAGTAATTAGGTTCTCTTTTGTTCTTATGTTGAATTATTTCGTAAGGCAGCTTTTGTTGTGGTTGGTTTAGTTTATCTTCTAATGAGACATTTTCTTCCATGACTATTTAAAGTGAAAATTTGCTTAAAATAGTTGTGATACAAAGTGAGACTTTTTAGCAAAAATATAGTTAAGATTGCTAATATTAGTAACAAGAAAAATATTTAAAGAAAATACATTCTGTTAAAAATATGGATTACGAACAGTTTAAAATAAAAGAGTTTGATTGTTGGAGTCTTTATTTACATCAAAATCAATACTCATATTTGGGTCGCTGTTATGCCTCAGCCAGAAGAGAAGAAGCTAATCTCGTTACAGAAATTAACATTTACGAAGCGATAGAACTTACAATAAAAATTATACCCTCATGGTATAAAGCTATCTCTAGATTATATGGAGCATCTACACCAAATGTTGCTATATTTGGCAATGAATGGCCGCATCTTCATACTCATTTAATACCCAGATTTAAGGATAAAAAAGAATACTATGGGATTGAGTTTGTAGATCCAAATCCTCAAGGTAATTATTCACCATATCCTAAAAGAGAAATACAGTTAGAGATATTATTAAAAATTAAAGAAGATATTGGGAAACTGTTGTAAAAGTTGAGTATTAATTAGCACTTAAAGAATTAGCATTTAAAGAATTACCATTCTAAGCGCCATTTTGATTCCTGTTCTTTCTCTGCTACAAGATCTTTAAGACCAACTTTCTTGGCTTTCTTTAAGAATTCTAAAGCAATTCTTTTTACTCTAATACCATTAATATCAGCATCATTCTGCAGAGCACCATAACGGTCTAATATCTTTTCCAGAAGTTCAGACTGAGTTTCTAAGTTGATTTTAGCTAAATGTTCAGAAGCAACTTGACGCTCACTTTCTAAATCTTCCAATTGTTTAAATAAAGGAATTAAAGAACGTGATTCATCAGGAACATCTTTTAAGAATTCTAAAATTGCTTCAACATCGTGAAGGACGTCTTCTTGTTTCTCTTCTTTCTTCTTGAAGAGATTCTGCCACCACTTCTTTTCATAAAGAGCCATAAGTGAAGGAAGAAAGAGGAGTAATATAAAGGTTTTGTGAGCAAGTAATTAAAAAAGCATCTAAAACCAGCCGTTAATCCTACTATCAAAGTAACCTTTATATACCAATTAATAATACTTAACTATAAAGATTGTACTTTAATAGGTTCAAAGTTAATAAGCTAAAAGTAATCTAATCAAAAGAGGTGTCGGAATGTTATTTAGAAATAAAAAAGGTGATTTATCACTTTCCATTACAGCTATTGTTATTATTGTTATTGCTTTTGTAGTTCTAGGTTTGAGTTTAACTTTGACTAGGACGATTTTTAAAGGTGCAGAACAGAAATTGCCACAAGCTTTGGCCTTGACAGAATTAGAATCAAAGCCCAGTTCTGAAAATACAATAACAATCCCTCAAGAAGTAGAAATTAGAAGAAAAGAAACAGATAAAACTATGAATATAGGGTATTATAACAAGAATGCATTGCCAGCTTACGGAGCAACTTTTACTATTTCTCGCTGTCTAAAGGGCAGAGAAGCAGTAGATGCAACATTATTGCCAGAAATGGCTTCCATATCTAAAGATGTAGATCCCAGCGATAGTACAGGTTATAGTGTTTTAATTACAGAAAAAGGTTTGCAAGCAGGGACATATATTTGTACTATACAAGTTGTTTGTGATGCCAATAGTATTCCTGCTGGTTCAAGTTGTCCCAGCAAAGCATACGACGAAAAGCAGTTCTTTTTGAACGTAATTGCTTAAGTATCTAAAAGAGGTTGAAGAAAATGAAATTTAATAAAAAGAAATCGTTGAAGAAAGGGGATTTATCTTTATCAGTTACAGCCATTGTAGTTATTGTTATTGGTTTTGTGGTATTGGCACTGGCTTTGGTCTTTACCAGCAATGTCTTTGATTTTGGTGGAGATAACCTAGATGATTTAGATGACAAATTGAAATTTGAAGACAGAGCTACAGCAGATAACCCTTTAACTATACCAAAAACACTGACTCTCAAAAGAAATGAAGTTAAGACAACTACAATTGATTATTACAACAAAAATGAAGGTACTGCTTATGGTGCAGCACTTAAAGTTAAAAGCTGCCTAAGTTCAAAAAGAACAAAAGTTGAAGAGACAGAGTTACCACTTTTTACCTCAATTCCTAAAGATGTGGATGCCAGTGAGTCTTCAGAGTTTAGTGTAATTATTACGGAGAAAGGGTTAACAGCAGAAACTTATACTTGTAGTTTAGTTGTAACTTGTGAGCAAACAGCTGTTCCAGCAGGTATTACTTGCCCCGCTAAGAACTATGAAGAAAAAACTTTCTTCTTAGAAATTAAAGCTTAGTAAGATGGCTTTTTCTTTTCTTTCTTTTCGTAATCGTCGTGGAGATATCAGTCTCTCCATGAACATGTTAGTAGTGATTATTATCTCTTTAGTTCTATTAGGGATGGGAATTTATTTGTTGTATAACATAATGGGTTTTGCAGAGAAGCAAAAAGATGTTTTAGATGCCAAAACCAAAGAAGAAATACTGCATTTGCTCTTAGATGAAGGAAAAAAAGTAGCTTTGCCTTTGCACATTGCCGATATACAAGCTGGCGATTATCATATTTTTGGCGTAGGAATTTACAATATTGAGCATGATAATGATCAGTTTAGATTAGAAATTACTTTAGATAAAGCAGTAGATTATAATGGAAATGATTTCACATCTCAAGCCAGCACAGGAATTAATGAGTGGCTGCTTTATCCAACAGAAGCCATCAATTTGCCACAGAATGATTATCGCACTGAACCAATCAGGGTAAAAGTTCCAGGAGAGGCACTTAAAGGAAAGTATTTGTTTGATGTGCAAGTAATTAGAGTTGGCGGAGATACTTTGCGATATGGCAATACCTTAAAGTTTGTGGTTAATGTGAGATAGAATGTATTAAAGTTAGTTTTGACATTTCTAGACTTCATTCAATTTACTCAGAAACATTTAAATACAAACTATACTTTTTAGATATCAATTGATATAAAATGAGCACGCAGGCATTACAATTTACGGAGAATGAAGTAATAAACGAAGAAGAACATCAAACTAAAAGATACCCTAATTTAAACACCGTTTTGATGGTGGAAGAATTTTTAAGAGAACATAGAGATTTGCCATTAAAAATTTCTGAAATTAAGAGGCAATTACCTAGACAGATAATGCATCAAACATTACAAGTAATTTTAGAATACCTTTGGAAGAGTGGAAAAATAATTTATGGACCACAGGGAGTACAATGGATTTATACCGAACCACAACACTTAAGAAACATGTTAGAAGATAGTCTTGAGGTATAGAAATTATGTTTGCGGGTAAAGAGGTTCGGGTTCTATTAAAAGGACAAGCCAAAGAGAGTTTTCTAGAATTGAAAAAAAGAGATGATAAAGAAGCGCAAACTCTTCTTAATTCAATAAACCGAATAATTGAAATCTTAAAAGATAATCCACAATATGGAGACCCTATTGCTAAAGTTTTAATTCCATTAAAATTTAAACAACAGAATATTCTTAATTTATATCGGGCGGAATTGTCTAATTATTGGAGATTGTTGTATACTCTTGAGGGGACAAATGTAGAGATATTTGTATTTGTTTTAAGTATTGCCGACCATAAAGAATATAATAAATTATTTGGTTATCATAAGCATTGAGAGAAGAAAATGATTAATTAAATCCTAAACTCAAATCAACATCTTCCTTAAAAATTCTCCCGGGTTTTTAGCTTTAACCACGGCATGGCTTAGTAATACGCCTTCAGCGCCTAGAAGTAAGGCTTGGCCTAAATCTTCACGTGAATGCACACCGGCGCCGCAAAGCAGTTTGGTATGAGAAGTGCGTTTTTTTAGTAATTCTAGGGCTTTTAAAATCAGTTTAGGCTTGGCTTTAGTTACAGATACTTTCCCACCAATTAGTTTTTTGGGCTCATAAGCAAGATAATCTGGATGAAGCTGTGCCAAGCGATGAATTTGATACAAAGTAGAAGCGCAAACGATGGTCTCTAATTTTAACTTCTTAGCTAAGATTAAAGTGTTTTTGATTTCAGAGAAGTATAATATCTTTTCAGAATGATTAAGAATGATACCTTTCACGCCAATTTGTTTTAATTCTTGCAGAGGGATACTGCCAGTATACGGTCCTAGCTCCCCATCCCCATGCTGAGCATAAATTGGAAGAGCAGTCTTTTGACAGATTTCTTTAGTTGTCAATAAAGAAGGTGCTAAAGCAATTTCATACTTCTTGCTCTTCACTTGTGAAATAGATTGTGCTAACTTTAATCCCTGTTGAGCAATTGATTGCGGATAGACTTTAGTATTTATCAGAATTAAATGCCTCATTTATACACCTATTTAATAAACCCATCTTTAAAATAACAAATTTAATTGCTTACTTTTTAGTAACACGATATTTAACGTCAACAATATTTTTCTCTTTTTTCTTACCACGAATTTTTAAGAAAAATTTGTAAGCATAACCTAAAGCAATAGCAATAAGGATTATCGGTACTAAAAATACTAGATAAGTAATAGAAAGAACGGCAGCAAAAGACAAAAAGATAATGAGGAAAATAATAACTATTATACCGATTACGGCTACTTTAACACTACTAAATGCAAATCCCATAATGGTAAGAAATAACTAGGAGTATAAAAAGGCTTCTCTTGTTATGGCTCTTATTAGATAAATAATTACAGATTTCAAGCCAGATAAAATATTATAGAGAAGTAAAATTGATAGAGGAATAAATATAGGAATTGAAATAATAATCTGAAATGATTTTAACCTAGGATATTATTCACAGAGATTATTCACAGAGATTAGTTAAAAGGTCAGCCGTTCCAATTCTTCTATTTCTTTTCTTAATTGTTGAGTATATAACAAAAGAGCATTATTCATTGATTTTGGTTGTTCTAAAACATATTTCTGTTCTGCTGTGTTGCATAATTAATCTTTAATTATGACTACATAAGCTCTTTTCCCAATATACTTCTTTGGAGCATCTAATTTTCCAGATGTTCCAAATTTTGTTACAACCTTTTCATACACCACTTCTACTTTTTCTTTTACAGTGAAGTCCCCTTCTTTTAATTGAATTTGTCTCATATTTTTAAGATATCTTTAGATATATTTAAATATATGTGTGCTCTAGTATACAAATCATGGCAAAAACAAAAAGATGGGGAGACAGTTATTTTGACAGACGTGATTGGTCTGCTTACAATGAACAGCTAGTAAAACGAGGAGAGTTCTTTATTGATCTCGACTTTGTTGAGCATTGGCAACAAGAACTTACCACCATGAATTTAAGAAAACGAGGAGCACCATATCAATTTCCAAAGTCATTGATAGAGCTACAAGCTATATGGTATGCAAAGAAAATTCCTAGTCGTATGATTGAAGGTATAACTAAAAAATTATCTGAATATGGTGAGGTACCTAACTACAATGACCACACAACTGCAAACCGTCGAATAAACAAGCTGGCTTGCCAGCTTGCTTTGCCGACCGGAAATAATCCAACTGTTTTTAGTGATGGCACAAGTTTACAAGTAGTGGAAGGTGGAGAATATTTACGTCAGAAATATGGCAAGAAAAATCGTCGTTGGATTCAGGTTGTGATGTTGGGTGATCCCGTAACTAAAGAACCAGTAAGTTTTGAAGTAAATATTATCCAAGAATCAGAATTAGACTCGGCAAAGAAACAACTTGCCGAGTTAAAGAATAAAAAAATTGATGTAAAATTATTTGGTGGTGATGGTTCTTATGATGAAATTGCTCTCTGGAATCAACTGGTTTATAATGGGATTGAACCAATTATTAAACCAGATAAAAATGCCATAGTCCCATCTGGAAGCAGAGAGCGTGATAAAATCCACAGAATTTTCCACCAGTCACGGGGAAAATTCTGGGAGTCCAAAGGAAAGCGGCCGAGCGAAGCGAGCATGCCACCGGTCTTTGACCGGTGGTGCCGCTTTCCTTTTTGACATGTTAACGAGAGAAATCTGCTTGGTTACGATCTTTGGTCTAGAGAACATGGATATGGCCATCGTTGGCCAGCAACGGAGGGTATATTTAGTGCAGTAAAGCGGATATTTGGAGAACAAATTCATGCAAAGTCGGAAATTGGTATGATTCAAGAGGCAAAAATTAAGTTTTGGGCATACCAAAGAATTAAACGATACGGAGAAGCATAGCGAAGCTATGCTTTAATTATGCAACACAGCAATTTTCAACTCATCTTCTCTAACAACCATATCTTTTTATAATCCTCTTTTCTTTAAAATACTAATAATACTCCTCATAATAATGGTACTAGACATAATACTGATACTAAAATAATATTACAATGACTACCAAAGATTCTGAAAATCAACTGAATGAACTCTCGGCGCAGGAATGGTTAAAATTTACTAAAACGTGGTTCGTGCACAATCCTCCGCCTCGAAAGAAAAACGAAATGCTTCATCCAGCTAAATACCCGGAAAATATGATTATTGATTTCATTAAATTTTTTACCAAATCTGGAGCGGTTGTCTTCGATCCTTTCTTAGGCACGGGTAGCACTTTAGTGGCCTGCCATCAAACACAAAGAAATGGGATAGGGATAGAATTACAAGAGAAGTACGCGCAAATTGCTCGAGATAGAATCAAAGAGTTAGAAAGCCAGAATAAACTGAGTGCTGATGAAAATACTCCAAGTCGTATGCTCTGCAAACAATTAGTCCTGCAAGGCAATTGTGCAGATTTAGCTCTCTATTGTGAAAAATATAATTTGCCTTTAATCGACTTTGTCATAACATCACCGCCTTACGGTCCAATGCTCAATAAAAAAGGCCTGGCTGCTAAACATAGAGAAGAAGACAATCTGGATACAAAATACAGCGATGATCCAAATGATTTAGGCAATGCTACTAATTATCCAGAATTTTTACAACGTCTATCTAATATTTTTGTTGCTCTTAAACCACATATCAAAGACAACGCTTATCTTGTTGTTATTTTGCAAAATTACATGGAAAAAGGCAATTATACCACCCTTGCTTGGGACTTTGCTAAAGAAATGACCAAATATTATCAATTACGCGGCGAACGCATCTGGTGCCAAGATAACAAAACTCTTTTTCCTTACGGCTATAAATATAGTTTTGTTCCTAATGTCCATCATCACTATTGTTTAATATTTAAGAAATTGCCAGAAATATCTATTAAACCATAGAAAGATTTATATACTTATCATTCATTTTTATTGAATAAATATTCACTTTTACTGAATAAAATGATTTCCGAAAATACTGGTAAATTAATTCGATTTCTGCTTAGGAATATTGACAAATATGGGTATAATATCAATCAACTAGCTAAATTTCTTAAAATTAGCGTTGGTAGTTCATTTAAAATTCTTAAAGAATTAGGACAAGATAAAATAGTCACGGCCCAAAAAATAGGTAATGCGGTCAATTATAACTTGGATTTAGATAATCTCGAAACTGTAAAGATCTGTGAATTGTTAATTCTTCAAGAAAAAAGACTTTTGAGTGGCTATGCTAAACTTTATGGCGAATCTATTCGGGAATTTAAGAATGCGGAATTAATAGTTCTATTTGGCTCAATCTTAACAAAAAAAGACTTCAATGATGTTGATGTCTTGTTTATTACTAATAAACCAAAAGCTGTAGTTGATTTTTGTTTAGAACTGTCTAAAATCAGAACTAAACCCGTTGTTCCATTAATCCTCAAGAGAGAAGATTTGATTAAAGAATTAAAAAGTAAAAAAGAAGCAATCATCTCTTTAATTAAAGAAGGCATTATTTTAAAAGGGGAATCCCTATTTGTAGAGGTAATTAAAAATGCTAAACAATAGATCTCGGCTGGACTGGTGTTTGTCTAATGAAGATAGACTGAAGAAAATACCTATAAATCATTTTAAATCAAAAGAACATATTGAGAAAGCAAAACATAATCTATTGGCTGCTGATTATAATATTCGAGGCAATTTTAACGATTGGGCTCTCAGGCCTATTATGCCATGTATCATGGATTGCTGGCTATTTTATACAAGTTTGGATATGAATCAAAAAATCACGAATGTACAATTAGTACGGTAGAGTATCTCATTGAAATTAAAAAAATTGAACTAGATCTGATGGACGTTGCTTTCATTAGAACTACTGAACAAATGAAGCCCAAAGATGCTAAATCTTTAAGAGAAGAGTTTCAATATGGAACAAAGACAGACGTTAATAAAGAACTCCTGAATAATCTTGTAATGGGAGCAAAAGAAATAGTAGAAAAGATAGAGATTGTTTTAGGAAAGGACTAAGAAACAATGATTATTCAGTAACCAGCTAAATTTCCGTAATAACTATTTTTTCAATCTATCTAAAACATCTCCGCAATCTTTATAAACAAACCCCATAACTGAACTCTAAACCGATAAAACTACCTTACATAGTTTAAGTGTTGCATTGAATGTAACATTATTTGATGGGTAGGAGGTCAAATGGAAAAAGAACAAGTTCAAAAAGCAATCGATGAATTAAAAAAACTGCCTCAGAAGAAGTTTGTGCAGTCTTATGACTTAATTATCAATTTAAAGAACATCGATACAAAGCAGACTCAATTGGATTTGTTTGTTACTCTACCTCATTCTAAAGGCAAAAAAGTTACTATCGCCGCTTTTGTTGATCAACAATTGGCTGAAAACGCTTCTAAAAACTGTGATTTGGTTATTAAAGACACAGAATTTGACAAGTTCAGAGAGAAAAAAACTATCCGTAAGCTAGCTGAAGATCACGATTACTTTATTGCTCAAGCCAGTCTTATGGCAAAAATTGCTTCTGTTTTTGGTAAAGCCCTAGGTACTAAAGGAAAGATGCCAAACCCTAAACTTGGCTGCGTTGTTCCACCTAACGCTAACTTAGAATTATTAAAGAAAAAATTAATCTGTACTGTTAGACTAACTGCTAAGAAAGCTACTAACTTACAATGTTTAATTGGTAAAGCTAACCAACCAGATTCAGAAGTTATAAACAATATTTTAGCTGTTTATAATGCAGTAATTAAACATGTACCAAACGAACATCAAAATATTAAAAATGTTGCACTAAAATTAACTATGAGTAAACCAGTTCATATTGAATATTAGTCACAAACAACCAAAACAACAAACTATGATCCTATTAAAAAAATCATAATATAAACATAAATTAAAAATCTTATTAAAACAAAAAAACACAAAATGGTCAGCGCAGAAAAAAAGAAATTAGTACAGGAATTAGCTGTAAAATTAAAAAGCTATCCTCTTATTGGAATCTTAGACTTAGAAAACTTACCTGGTCAGCAATTTTCTAACATGCGCCGTACTTTACGTAATGATGGTGTTGTTATTACTGTCAGCCGTAAAAGACTTTTAGCTCGCGCTTTAAAAGAATCTAAAATTCAAAACGCTGAAGCTCTAGAAGCTAAACTAGAAGGTGTACCTGCACTCCTTCTAAGCAAAGGTAATCCTTTTGCTTTGTACTCTAAAATTCAAAAAAGTAAATCTGAAGCACCCGCTAAACCTGGACAAAAAGCCCCTCGTGATATTGTAATCAAGGCAGGTCCAACTAACTTTGCTCCAGGTCCAATTATCTCAGAACTGGCTGCTGTAGGTATTCGAACTAAAGTAGAACAAGGCAAATTATCTATTATTCAAGATTGTACTATCGTTAAAGAAGGAGATGTAATTTCTGCTAAAGTGTCTGAAACTATGAAACGGATGGATATTAGACCTATGGAAATTGGTTTAAATCTTGTTTCTGTTTGGGAAAATGGTCTTATCTTTAATGCTAAAGATTTACGTGTTGACGAAGCTGAATACTCACAGAATTTCACTCTTGCTGCTCAGGAAGCCTTAAACTTAGCTGTAGAAGCCGCTTATCCATGTGCTGACACGGCTGAAATGTTGTTACAGAAAGCTTTCCGTGAAGCAAAATGCTTGAGTATCGAGCAAGGTTTCTTAACCAATGAAACCAAAGAAGAGATCCTAGCTAAAGCTGAAAGACAAGCTCTAGCTGTCAAAGAAGAAGCTAATCTTTAATGTAACATTAATAAGTCTATTTAAAAATTTCATCAACAAACGTAAATAAATAAAAAATTCAAGCTGATAACAGCAAAAATAAAAACCAAAATCTATAATTGGAGGAGAAGAAAATGGAATATATCTATAGTGCTATGTTGCTTCATAAAGCCGGCAAGGCTATTACTGAAGACGCTGTCAAAGCTGTCTTAACTGCTGCTGGCGTAAAAGTAGAAGAAGCACGAGTTAAAGCTTTAGTTGCTGCTCTGCAGGGTGTAAATATTGACGAAGCTGTTAAGAAAGCTGCCGTCGCTGCCCCCGTAGCTGTAGCTGCTGTCGCAAGTGGAGCTGCTCCAGCTGCTGACAAGAAGAAAGAAGAGAAATCTAAAGAAGATGATAAGAAAGCAGAAGAAGCATCCGCTGCTGGTCTTGGCGCACTATTTGGATAAATGATTTCTTTCTTTATTTTTTAATTTTTATTTAATCTTAATAATCATACGTTAATCATAAATAAATCCTAAATCCTTCAGAAATAAGGTTAGGTATAATTTTATATATAAATAAAAGATTGTGTTATCAGAAATGAACGACCCTGCTGAGTTAAAAAAAGAGTATGAGCTGAAAAAGAAAGAGGTTCAGCAGTTACGTCAGCAACTAAATTCTACCCATCAAGAAAAAGAAACTTATTACCGGCAGCTAACTACTTTTCGTGATAAGCTGCGTTCTAAAATTGAAAGAATTGAAAGTTTAAAGAAAGAAAGAAACGATTTGACTTCTGAAGTTAAAAAATTGAAAGAAGAAAGAAATAAACTCAATGAAGAAGCTCAAGAAAGAAAAAAGATTCTGCAAACAGTAGATCAGAAAAAAGAAGTCTTAACTGAGAAAATGGAAGTTCAAGAAAGTCCTGGTCGTTTAAAATCTCAAATTGCTAAATTAGAAGAGAAAATTGAAACTGAAGTAATCCCGTTTGAAAAAGAAAAAGGACTGCGTAAACAAATTAAAGAATTGAAAGCCCAGTTAAAAAAACTTGATGGGTTAGACATCGCTTGGAAAGAGCACAATACTGCTGCTGCTAACTTCTCTGAAAAAAGAAGGGTAGCTCAAGAATTTCATCAGCAAGTACAGGTAAAAGCTGATGTTTCTCAAAATAAACATGAAGAAATAAGTGGTCTTTATGATGAGATTAAAGCTTTACGTAATGAACAAAAAGCCCCTTTAGAAAAATATAAACAACTGAAAACTCAATTTGCCGAAAAGAAAAAAGCTTTAGAAGAATTATTGCCTCGTCTTACGGAACTATCTAAAGTATTTCATGAAAATGAAGAGAAAAGCTACCAAAGTATTTTACGTGAGAAAACTGCTGAAGTACAAGAAAAAATCAAGAAAAGACAGAAATTAAGTACTCGAGATATTCTAGCTTTTCAAGCGACGAAAGAATAGTTATTTTTTTTGATTGTTATATATTTTTGATCACTAACTATCTTTAGTTTAATTTCATAATTTTTAACTATTCTATCTTTCCCAATATTTCAGTCTTAGATATTAAACCTTTAATCTCTCCTTTTTCTGCTACTAAAACTATGGGATAACCTTTTAATAATTCTAATAATAATTTTTGTCCTGTTTTAGGTGAAACTATGGGTGGTGTTTCTTCCATCACTTCTTCTGCTTTCAAATAACTAATCTTTTCTGGATGTTCTGCTAAACAGTTTAAAATAATACTCTCTGTAACTATGCCACAAACTCGTTCTTTATCTATCACTGGAATCTGTGATATTCCCTTACTTTTCATTATTTTAATAACTTCTTTTATTGGCTCTTTAGGTTCTACAAAAATTACTTTTGTTCTCATTATTTGTTCTGCTTTTATTTCTTCTTTAGATCTTAAATTTTCCAAAGCTTCAAATATATTCTTTGCTTTAGAATAAGTAGGTTCTACTGATCCAGATTCTATCTTAGCAATAAGAGACTGCGAGACTCCAGAATTTGCAGCTAATTCTTTTTGTGTCAAACCAAATCTTTTTCTTAAAAGTCCAATTTCTGTTATATTTCTAAGGATCATATTTTCACTTAATATTTTTTAATTAGTTGGGATATTCTATAGGCCTATATTATTTCTTAACCTATATTCTATATTAGCAAGTATATTCTATTCTTTAATTCCATTACCTTAATAAATATTATGCTAAAATATTCATATATGAATATTCTTTGCACGAGCTTTTTTATACTTCTTTCATCAAATTTATTGATGTTAAAACTAACCTGAAAAAGTAAAATGAACTAAACAGAAGATAGTCGGCTAAACAAAAGAGAACAGCAAAAAAAACTAAAAAGTAAAAATCCCCACAGCAAGCTGTGGGCATTCAAAAGGGATTTTTACTCTTAAAAATGGGGCGCAGCAAGCTGCGGGGTATTGACCCATTTTTATTGAATAAAAAAAAGAACAAAACTATACCCAAAAAAAAATCGGAGGAAAATATGTCAAACCAAAATTTTTTATTTACTTCAGAGAGTGTTACTGAAGGGCATCCTGATAAGATGTGTGATCAAATAAGTGATGCAGTCTTAGATGCAATCTATAAAGAAGATCCGCAAGCTCGTGTAGCGGTAGAATGCCTAACTAAAACAGGTTTTGTGGTAGTTGCAGGTGAAGTTACCACTAATGCTTATGTCGATGTTCAAAAAATAGTTCGTGATACTATTATTGAAATAGGTTACGATAAACCAGAATACGGTTTTGATGGCTCCACTTGCGGAGTTTTAGCTGCTTTATCTGGACAATCTCCAGATATCTCCCAAGGTGTTACTGAAGGGCAAGGCTTATTTCAAGAACAGGGAGCAGGAGATCAAGGCTTGATGTTTGGTTATGCCTCTAATGAAACTCCTGAACTGATGCCTCTTCCTATTTTGCTGGCTCATAAGTTAACAAAACGTCTTTCCGAAGCCAGGAAACGCGGCGAGCTTTGGTATTTACGTCCAGATGGTAAATCACAGGTGACTGTTGAATATGTTAATGGAAAACCAAAACGTGTAGATACTGTTGTTCTCTCAACTCAGCACTCTCCTGATATTGATTTAGAACACATTCGGCGCGACGTGATTGAAAAAATAATCAAGCCTGTTTGTTACGAATACATAGATGAAAATACTAAATATTTTGTCAATCCAACAGGTAGATTTGTTATTGGAGGGCCGGTAGGAGATGCTGGTGTCACGGGAAGAAAGATTATTGTTGATACTTATGGCGGATGGGGTCGGCATGGTGGCGGGGCTTTCTCTGGTAAAGACCCTAGTAAAGTAGACCGCTCTGCGGCTTATTATGTTCGTTATGTGGCTAAGAATATAGTTGCTGCTGGATTAGCTGAAAAATGCGAATTACAGGTGGCTTATGCTATTGGTGTAGCTCAACCTGTAAGCATTTTAGTCAATACTTTTGCTACCTCGAAAATTCCAGAAGAGAAAATAGTGGAACTGGTTAAGAAGCATTTTGATTTCCGTCCAAAATACATTATTGAACAACTTCAATTGCGCCGGCCAATATACAAAAATACTGCTTCTTTTGGTCATTTTGGCCGTAACGATCCAGACTTTACCTGGGAAAAGACGGATAAAGCGGAGCTGTTGAAGAAAGAAGGTGGATATTGATCTATTTGTTTTCTCTTTGATTTTATTTATATTTTTATTTTTTATTAATAATCCATTCTCTTCTCTTTTATTCTCTTCTCTTCTTTCATCTTTTATTTTAACTAAAATATTGATTTTTCCTTATTAAAACTGCAAACAAATGTACTTTTTATCTGTACTTTAAAAGTTCTTTTAAAAGTTCTTTTAATAATGCTTTTATCTGTATTTTTGGAAAGCTTTATATACTCATTTACCCCCTCCAACAAAATTGACAAAAAAAGGTGTAGATAAAGCTATTTTGAAAGTCCTTTCCTCTAGTTCTAGGCCTATCTGTACTAAAGAACTTGCTGACCAAATAAACGTGGCGTGGCATACCTGTGAGCGTTATCTTCTTCGTCTTCAAATTCAGCAAAAAGTTGATTTTTTTACAATTGGAAAAACACAAGCTTGGCAACTAAAAAGGAATAAATATGGATCACCATGAATTTCATGAATTGACATAAATTTACATGAATTTACATGAATCAACATAAATAATAAAGAGGAATATTAGTCATCATTGAAACTTAAAACACTAATCTTTGATAAACATGGACGAGTACGTCTCTTGCCTATACTGTTAGTGTTCTCTCTTTTACTCTTTTTTGCTTTGGCTGAAAATATTGTTACGGATAATTCTTCTAACTTAGAATTAGCGATTCCTTTGGATAATCTTACCTCAGAAAATAATTCATTAAACAATAATTATTCGAATAATTCTACTATTTTTCCAGAAAGAAACATTTCTCTTCCAGAAGAATTAATTCCTGCTGATATAACTCAATTAGACCAAAATCAAATAGAAATTGCTCCATTAGAAACAACTCCATTAGAAATTATCCCTCCTCTAGAGAACAAGATCTCGGTTGAAACAGATATTCCTACTGACAAAAATCTTCCATCTGCTGAAACAGATTTTAATGCGTTAGTGATGGCTCAAACATCAGAACACCACATCTATTCTATTACCGCTCTCTCTAACTATATAACTGGTCAAACTATTAATTATAATCTTGAACAAACTGAAATCGGACCAACCGAAACTCATACGACTATTTCTCCCTTTTTATTAATCGATCAATTAGAATTTACTAATCTTGTTGGTTTGCCGTTGTTAGAAGAAATCGGCCGCAGTGAAGCAGTAGGTACAACTTTCATTACTACTTTTGTCATTGACACTTCCAGCACTAATTTCTCTGCTGCCAGCTTTACTAAACGTGCAGAAGGTTCTGCGCTATATCAATGTACTGATTGGGATTATGGTTGTAAATCCACTTGGGTTTTTGTACAAAATTTAACTCAATATGATAGTTTAACTCAAAATGAGGTTTTATTGAATGAATACACTATTCCTCTTACTATTGGCAAAGTAGCTTATGCTGAAACTATGCTTTTTGTTGAGAACACTATATCTATCTCTCAATCATCATCTGAATCTAATTCTGGCTTAGGAATCACCGCAGGTATAACCTCTACTCAAGCAGATGGTTTAGTCGTTTATAATGAGTTAAACATTGCTACTCCTCGCTTCAGAACTTTGAATTCTTCTAACCGTTTTAGTGCCGAGCAGAGTGCACAATCTTTAGGTACTGGCGGCACTGATGATCCTACCTGGGTAATAGTAAGGGGCAACCATAAACGCAATGAACTTATAGTTGGAACAGAAGATAAAAGCAACGATGTTAACATTCAAATTTATACTCCTGAAAACAATAGTTTTGGAAAATTAAATGAAGTTAGCACTGATATTTCAAACTCCGCTTATCGCGCGTTTGATATTGGTGTTGAAGATATTTCTGGCAATATTTTAATAGTCTACGAAACTTCTTCTGTTGCCGATACCACTATTAGTTACACTATTTGGAATGGTCAAAATTACTCCTCACCAACTACTTTAAACACAGGTTTAGGTTCTGCAGTTATTAACTGGATAGAATTAGTCCCTCATGTAGGTTCAAATGATATTATGCTCTTGATGCATGACAGTCTTTCTAGTATTATAGCTATTCCCTGGGATGGCGCCAGTTTTAATATTACTAAAGCTCAAAATTTATCTACGGCTACCATTTCCGCTACAACTCCTCATTTCGATTTTGCTTGGGAAGGAACTAGCAATCAAGGCTTAGCTCTTTATGGGTTAAGTGGTGGTGTTGGTTATCGTACTTTTTCTTTAACTGCCCCCTATTGGAGTACGGAAGCTACCCTTTCTACATCTCCACAAAATGGGAGAGGTGGTCGCTTATGTGGCGATCCAGGGTCCGATTATATTGGCCTTATCTTTCAAACTACTGCTAACGATATTAATGCTTACATGTGGGATGGCTCGGCGATTTTGGCCGGACAGCCAGCAAAAGATTCTCTTACAGAACCTGCTGGAGCTAACAACAATAATTTTGATTGTGTTTGGTTAAACTCCAGCACCGCTTTGTTTACCTTTGTGGATAACAATGGACTGGCGGCCAATTTTTTTACTTTTAGCAGAACTAGCAACACCTGGAGTACTGCCGACTTAACTTCAACTGGCGCTACTGCTAATTTTGCTTCTGATGATATAGAAGGATTGCGTTTAATCAGACATCCAACCACTAATGAATCCATGCTTACTACCATGGACATTTTGGAAGATATTTATGTTCTACGTTGGAACGGCACTAGTTATCAAACCATCCCAGAATCTCCAATTGGTATTAATACTGAAGTAACTAATGCTGCTCAAGAAGGAGTTATGTTTGACTGGTTAAGATACGATCCAGGTCCTAATGTTACTAAAGGCCAGCCCGATGGCCAATCTTTTGCTCTCGGTTCAACTATTGCAATTAATGTTTCTGTAACTGATAATATTAATGTGTCTATAGTCTCAGCTAACATCACCTGCCCAAACACTACTGTTAAAGTAGTTAGTTTAGTTCAAAATCCTGCTAATACTTCGATGTACAATTCTACTTTTTCTTTTGCTAATTCTGGAGGAACATATTCCATTCTTTTCATAGCTAATGACACTAGTGTGCATCAAAATTATAATACCCTAACTACTACTTTTAGTATTGCTGATAGTACTTTTCCTAGTGTCACAAATTTAATTCCAGTTAATCGCTCTGTTTATAACTTAAGCAATTTAATAGAAATAGGTGTTAATGCTACTGATGATGGGATTATCTCTAGAGTTTTTGCCAATATAACTTATCCTAACTCTAGTCATTTTCTTTTAAGTTTAAGCAACTACCAAGGGGATAAATATAATACTTCATTTACAATTCCTTTAGCTATTGGTTTTTACAATGTTACATTTATTGTAAACGATACTTCAAATAATTTTAATAGAACTACTTTTACCAACTTTACTGTTAACGATGTAGTTAAACCGAATGTCACAAATCTAGCTCCTGTAGCTCGGAAAGTCTATAACATCACTAATACGTTTGAAGTAGGCGCTAATGTTACTGACGATCTTTCAGTACATACAGTTTATGCTAATATCACTTGCCCAAACACAACTATAAAACAATTGACACTTAGCAATAAAACCAGCTATCCTCTACGTTTCAATGACTCATTTACCGCTCCTGCAGCAATTGGTAATTATAATATCACTTTTTATGCTAATGATACCAGCGGGAACATCAATGCCAGCGAAACAAGCAACTTCACCGTTAATGATATAGTCACGCCATCTATCAATGCATTAAATTGTTATCCTGCCAGTATTAACCTTAGTAACTCCGTTCAATGTAATTCTACTGTAACTGATGATCTTTCCGTGCACACGGTATCGGCCAACTTGAGTATGCCTAACGGCACTACCGAATTACAGACAATACAAAATACTGGAAGTACTTACAACTTTACTTTTCTCAGAACTAATCTTCCAGGAACCTATACCATCTATTGGAGAGCCAATGACACTAGCAACAATATTAACGATAGTACCAGTAACACTTTTACTATTAATGATATTATCAAACCAAATGTAACAAATTTAGCTCCAGCAGTGAGGCAAATATACAACATCAGCAACTCCTTTGAGATAGGGGCTAATGTCACAGATGATGTTTCAGTTCATACAGTTTATGCTAACATCACCTGCCCAAATACAACCATAAAACAATTGACGCTTAGTAACGGCAGCAGCTACATCTATCGTTTCAATAACACTTTTACTGCTCCTGCTGCTCTAGGTAATTATAACATTACTTTCTATGCTAACGACACAAGTGGAAATATTAACGCCAGTGAAATAAGCAATTTTACTGTTCAAGATGTCGTTAAACCAAATGTTACTAATTTATCACCCACGGCCAGGCAGATCTACAATATTAGTTCTTCAATTGAAATTGGTGCCAACGTCACAGATGATCTTGCAGTTCATACAGTTTATGCCAACATCACCTGCCCAAATACAACCATAAAACAATTGACTCTCAGCAACAGCAGTAGTTATGTTTACCGCTTTAACAATTCATTCATCGCTCCAGCTGCTCTTGGCAATTATAACATTACATTTTATGCTAACGATACTAGTGGGAATATTAATGCCAGTGAGCAAACAAATTTTACTGTGCAAGATAGAATAAATCCTTCTGTAGTCATTACTGTTCCTGCGCCGGCTAGCACGTTTTCTCAAGCCGCTAGCGTGACTATCACTACGACTGTCACAGATGATCTTTCTGTTTCTACAGTTTACGCTAATATTACTGTTTCTAATGGTAGTTATAAAAACGTAACATTGGCTAGCCAAGGCAGCAATGTTTATAGTGGAACATTTGTCGATACTGCTTCTACTGGAACATATTGGATTACTATTTTTGCTAACGATAGTAGTAATAATCTTAACAATACTGTCAATCGCAGCTTTGCTGTTCAAGATAGTGCAGTTCCTATAGTCACTTTAATTTCTCCTAATGACACTTCTTCTTTGACTAATCGTACTATCCTCTTTAGATGTAATGCTACGGATAATAGCGCTTTATTAAACATTTCTTTATATGGCAACTTTAGCGGTTCTTTTACAGTTAACCAAAGCAACACAACTATTTCTGGTGCCTCTGCTACCGTAAATTTCACAGTTAGTAATATCATTGATGGCAACTACATATGGAACTGCCAGGCTGCTGATGATGCCAGCAATAAAGCCTTTGCTTCTGCGAACTATTCTTTTAGTTTAGATGCCACAACTCCTGCTGTTTCTGCAGCGCTTCCTTCAGCTAGTAGCGTCTTTAATATAACTAATACTTTAGAAATTGCAATTACGGTTACAGACCTATCTTCTCTTAGTTTAATCTGGGCTAACTTATCTTATCCAAATGGAACTATTAGATCAATTACTTTAACTAGTGCAGGCAGTGACAAATATAATTCTAGTTTTACTGCTCCAGCTCTTATTGGTACATACAATATCACTTACTATGCTAATGATAGTTATGGCAATCTGAATAATTCAGTTACTAGCAACTTCACCATCAATGACATAGTCGCTCCATCAATCACGGCACTAAATTGTTATCCTAGCAACATCAACATTAGTAACTCTGTACAATGTAACTCTAGCGTAACTGATGATGTTTTAGTGCATACTGTCTCTGCTAACTTAACTATGCCTAACGGCACAACTGAATTGCAAACTATACTAAATATAAGTAGCACTTACAACTTCACTTTTGTTCGAACTAACATCATCGGAACATATACCGTCAATTGGCGCGCTAATGACACTAGTAACAATATTAACGATAGCACTAGTACTACATTCACAATAAGCGATGTAGTTAAACCAAATGTAACTAATCTAGCTCCTACTGCCAGACAAATTTATAACATTAGCAATAGTTTTGAAATTGGTGTAAATGCAACTGACGACCAAAAAGTACATACTGTTTACGCTAATATCACCTGTCCAAACACAACCATAAAACAATTGACGCTCAGCAACGATACATCTTATGTCTTGCGCTTTAACAATACGTTTACTGCTCCAGTCGCACTTGGTAATTATAATATAACATTCTACGCTAATGATAGTAGTGGAAACATTAACGCCAGTGAGCAAACTAACTTTACTATTCAAGATGTCGTTAATCCTAGTGTCTTTAGCTTACTGCCAGTAGCTAGTTCCACTTACAATTTTGGCGACACCGTAGAAATTTCTGCTAATGTTACTGATGACTTTTCGGTACACACAGTTTATGCTAATATAACTTGTCCAAATACAACTATCAAACAATTGACTCTCAGTAATGGCAGTGGATATCAATTTAAATATAATAATTCATTTATTGTTCCTCTTTCAACTGGTACTTATAATATTACTTATTATGCCAATGATACTGGCGGCAATATAAACGCTACTCAAAGTAGCAACTTCTCTACTACAGATACAAACTCTCCCACCATAACTAATCTAGGATGCACCCCTACTAACATCAACCTTTCGCAAAGTCTAATGTGTAACGCCACAATTACTGATAATTATGCACTTGGAACTATTACAGCTAATGTTACTTTGCCCAATGGTACTATTGATGTTATGAGTACCTCTAATGTTAGTTCTCTCTATAATTTTACTTTTACTCGTTCACTTTTAGTTGGTCAATATAATTATACTTGGCGTGCTAATGATAGCAGCGGTAATGTGCAAACTTCCAGCGCCAACTTTAACGTCAGTGATGTGATATATCCCTCATTGACATTTAATACTCCGGTGAATAATTCAAATACCTCTAGTACGACTATTACTGTAAACTTTAATGTGACAGATAACTATTACTCTACATTAAACTGTTCTCTTAATGTGAATGGAACTGCACAAGCCACTAATACTGCTGTTGTAAATGGCACGGCTACCAATTTAACAACTAGCACTTTAAGCCAAGGACATTATACTTTAAACATTACTTGTCTTGATGATTCTGGCAATAGAAATAGCACTGAAGAAAGATTTGCTACAGTTGATTTAGGTGTTCCTCTATTTTATACTTTAAGTTATTCCCCATCTACTGCTGAAGATTTAGATCCTAATGTAAACATCACTATTACGGCTAACGTTACAGAAAACTTTACTGCAGTGCATACCGTAATATTAGAAAGAAAATTATCTACTGAAAGTGCTTACAATACAAATCTTACTCTTACTCTAAATACCAGTACTGGATTATATCAAGGGGTCTTTAATGCTACAGATAGTGGAACCTACAATTTACGTCTATGGGCTAATGACACTGCTGGAAATTATGATATCAGTACTGCGGTTGACACAGTTGTAGCTTACGACTATAATTGGACCAGAACACCTTCTTCTTTTACAATCAACAGTATCTCTGGACAAATAACTCGTCTAGGTAACCTAACTATAAATAATACTGGTGATTTTCCCCTTAACTTCACTATTAAATCTAACTCTACTACCACTGTTTATAACAGAACAGAAAATTTCAGCTTGGGAGCAAAAGAAGCTCTAGAAATATCTATCAATGAAACTGCTCCTAATGCTGGAATTAAAAGTCTAACTTTGAATATTAGTGATAATCAAACCATCTATTATTCTCAAACCGTTACTGGCCAAATAGTAGTTGCACCGGGACAGCCAGTACTAAGAGCAACTTTTACAACTCCAAGTACAGATACAAGGAGTGTAACTCAAGGCGATTCTAGCGTTTCTTTTGTTGGAACTTTAGAAAATATAGGAGAAGCTGATGCTTCTAATGTTACATTCTATCTATCCATCCCTAGTGATTGGACTGTTACCTTTGGTACGTTAAATTTAAGTTATAGTAACTTTGCCAGCGGTGATAGTGTTGAAACTGTAATAGAAGTGAGTATACCTGATAATGCTAGTACTGGTGTTAAAACGGTTGTCTTAAATGCTAGCGGTGTTAACGCTTCAAGTACGGATTTGAAAAGTTTAGACTTAATCTTTTCCGATTCTGTAGCTGTAACTGTTAATAGCTTAACTAATATTGAAACCTCTACTGTAACTACTACTACTACTTCTACTTCTACATCTACTAGTGCTGGCACTGGAGGCGGTGGCGGCGGTGGCGGAGCAGGTGGCGCAGGTGGCGGTGGTGGTGGATTAATAGAATCAATACTTGCAGGAGAAGAGTTTGTTTCTTCAGAAGAGAGGGTAGATTTAGTTAGGGGTGAAAGCCTTTCTTTTAAAGTAAAAATAAAGAATCTATTTGATGGAGCAGTCTTAAAAAGATATTTATTTAGATATGCAAGGTTATTTCTCGCAATTTCTAAAAATAACCCCTTCATCTATTGCCGAGATTCCTTATGGTGAAACGGCTGAATTTACAATAGAGGTAATCTCTCCAGAATATCTTGAAGTAGGCATAGAAGAACTTCAAGCTCATATCCAAGGAAAGTTAGTTGGAAAAACAAATGCTGGCAGGATTTTTGAGAAAGATTTCTTTGAGAAAAGAACCATTGATTTACATATTCATAGTGTAAGTTATGATGAAGCACAAAGCTATATTGATGATGCACTTGAAGCCATAGAAAAGCTGCTCTCTATACAATTGCCTTCAGATAGGCTATCTAAGCAATTGGAAGAAGCTAAATATTATTTAGAACAAAAAGATTGGGAAAGAGCTTACGAGATTGCGGGCCAAATAATTCAATCAGAGGCTTGGGCTAACGATGCGCTATCCATGCTTAACGATTTAGAATTAAAGATTAAATTATCTGGTAGTTTTACTGGTAAAGCTATCTCTTGGGTTACTTCTGGCCAAGTAATGAATATTGGATCTAGGTATATTGAAACACAGAATCTCTTGCTTTTAGTAAAAGCTGCTTTGGAACGAGAAGATTATGAAGCTGCTCTACGTCGTGCTGAAGAAGCTAATTTAACTTTAAGTTTAGAAAGCAAAGACTTTAGGCTCTTTTTTTGGTTTGTAGATTATTGGTGGATAATGTTATTCTTAACATTAATACTTCTTGGAATCGGAGCTTTTTCTTATTACAACTATCAGAAGATTAGTTTAACCAGACGTTTAAAAAACCTTTTCAAAGAAGAAGAAACAATCCATAAATTAATGAAGGAAGCGCAGGAAAAGTATTTCCAAACTAGTGTTGTGACTAATGCAGATGCTTCTGGTTCTGCTTCTGGTTCTGCTTCTGGCTCTGTCTCTGGCTCTGTCTCTGGTTCTGTCTCTGTCTCTAGAGATGCAGTTACTTACCAAGAAAGTTTAACGCGTTACCAAAATAGACTCTCTAAAATTAAGAAAGAAATAATGGGCTTAAGACACCAGAGATTAAGATGGCTAAATCCAAATAAGCTAAAACAAGATCTTTTGGGAGAGAAAAATGATTTAATCAAGCAGATTACACAATTACAGAAAAATTACTTTGTTCATCTTAATGTGCCTAAAAATATCTACACCAACCACTATCAACAATATCAGGAAAGGTTGGCTGACATAGAAAAAGAGCTCTTGACTTTAGAAATGAAAATAGAAAAATCTAGAAAATCTGTAAAAAATAATACTAGTAGTCAAAAAACTAATGTTATTCAAAAGTTAATAAATATTTTAACTCAAAGATTTAAAAAAGTAGTTGGGAAGAGCAAAACTGCTACTCACATAACCTCTAGCTTTATTACAAATAAAACAAAGAAAAATATTGGCCACTTTAAGCCAAAATCACTAAAGAAAAAGATATTAAAGACAAAATTACTGTTAATTTTCCCCATTATTTTCTTTTCTACTCTTATATTTCTGTTTTTTGCCAGCGGATTTCACAATCAAGATGGTTTGACTGGTTTAGTAGTAAATTATCTGAACAATTCCTCTGATGGTAATCAAAATAATAATCCAGATTCCAATCTAAATTCCAATGCTAGTTCTAAAAATTCCAATAGTAGTTCTAATAGTTCTGTTGCTGTAAGTTCAAGTAATCTCATCTTTACAAAAACAGATGCAGAAAGATCTTTACAAATAGCTGAATTAGATATTGCTAAGATGCGTCAGCAAAATTTTTCCGTATCGGCAGTAGAAGATCTTCTTAAAGAAGGCCAGATTGCTTTAAAGAGAGCTACGCTTGCCTCTTTGCTGCGCAGCAATTCTTCTGGTGCTTTAGCTAGCGAGGCTCGTAAAACACTTGAGGGTTTGAATTATGAAAGCTTTACTTATGATGAGGTCAAAATACACACCTCTAAAATTAGCCTAAAAAAAGAAAAAGCATTTTATCTTTATGATTGGAATACGGCTTTAGGTTTTAAGAAAGAAGAGTATAGACAACTGCAGGTTAATGTAAGTTTAGCTGAAGATTATCTAAAACAAGCCCAGGAAGCTTTTACTAAAGAAAGATATGATGAAACGGAGCAATTGTTAACTACAGCAGATAAAGCTTTAGAAGACGCTCGAAAGCAGATCACTTTATTCCGAGTTCTTCTTAACTCTAGTCAAGGGTTTTTGATTCGTAATTGGTTGCCTTTGTTAATATTAACTATTATTTTAACACTGGGGATTTATGTTTTCCTCAAAAGATATTCATATCAGAGAAAAGTAAACATAATTGAACAGATGAAAAGAGAACAGAAGTCTTTACAAGAATTGATGCTTAAAAATCAGAATGAGCATTATGTTCTAGGAAATGTCCCAAAAATAGTTTTTGATCTTAGAATTGAAAAATATAAAGAAAGATTGGATGAGATTAAACAGACTCTTCCGGTGCTCGAGGCAGAATTAGTTAAAGAAAAGATTAAAGATAAAAATACCTCCAAAGATAAAAATCAAACTAAACATAAAGATGGGCCTAAAGAGAATGGTAAAGGTAAATCTAAAGATAAATCTAAAAAACAATCTAAAGAGTACCGTAAATATAAATAAACCTAAACGTTATAACTATAAACCAAAAGATAATAATACTGCGAAAAGTAAAAGAAAAAACTAAAACTCTTTACTTTGATTATTCAATCTACCCATTTTCTTTAAAATAATTTCGATATTTGAAATCATGTATTTTTATATGTGTTTCCAACCACTCTTTTAAGAAGATGGCTAAACTATCTAATATTTTTTCTGGTTCAACATCTAATTGGTCACTTAACTGAAGGACATTGGAAATTAATTTAATATGTTCTCTAATATGTTCTTCCGCGTGAGGATAATTCCATGTTTTAAAATAATTTTCCTCTGTTGAAAAATGAACCCTGCTATACCCGATAAACTCGTTGACAATTTTTCTCAATAACTCTTTATCTGTTTTCTCTTTAACCGAAAGTTCATGAACAGCCTCTGCATATTTAAACCATTGTTTATGTTGTTCATCAATCTTATCAATACCTATTTTAAATTTGCTTTTCCAAACGATATGCTTATCTTTTGTTGAATTATCTTTCATAACTGTTTTCCGTACAGTTTTTCCTTTCATTTGTGTTTTAGAATTACTTGGTGTTGACTGATCTAATTTAATTTTACTTATATCTGTTGATTTTTTATTTGCCATAATATCCTCCTTTTACTTCGCCACCGTCTGTAACTCTTAAGAAAATTTTTCCTCCTGTAGAATTTGCAAATGCTACTATCTCTTTGGCAAGGGATTTGTCAACAGATTCTTTGAACTCAATCTTCAGCCCTTTTCCTTCTTGTAAAATAAAATTAAGCTCATCAACATCCATTTCTTGCTTCCTCTTTTCCAACAACTGTTTCTACCATCTCCAATTATCTTTTTCCTTGACTTTCCAACTTCTTAATCCGTTTCTTGAGCTGAATCATCTCCAATTCCCTGCCTTCGGCCATACGGACGAATCTCTCTAATTGTGCGCTCTTATGTTTGACTTCAGTAATATCCCTAATTGTAGCCCGGAGATACGTTTTTCCGCTTTCTTCTACTCGGCTCAATAATACCATCGCTAGAAAGTTTTCTCCTTTGTACTTCTTATGCGTCCATTCGAACATACTGCTTCCTTCTTTCATGGCTTTTTCAATCATTTTTTTGGCTTTAACCGTCGATGACTGGCCGTCTGGTTGTTTTTCAGGTGATAAATCGCCTGGACCTAAAGTAGTAAATAGTTTTTCATCTTTAACATTGAACATCTTAATCGTAGCTGGATTTCCTGATGTAAAATTCCAAGTAGGTGGTTCTAGGGTCATGATAGCATCATTGGAAGTTTCATATAATTGTTTAAACTTATTCTCTGCAGCCATCTTGGCTTTGACGGCTTCTCCTATACCTAATTCTTCTTTACTTAAACCAGTGCGTAGGATGGCTAATTTTAAACTAGCTAAAATTCGGTTAAGAGAATCAGTTAAACTCTGAACTTCAAAAGTTTGACTTTTCTTTAGTTGGATATCTAGCTCACCTTTAGTGATTCTATCTAAATCTTGAGTGATGGACGATATCTCACGAGAAATGTTTCTTGTAACTATTAAGATAATTCCGGTAATTAGGAGTATGATTATGATGGTGATTAACAACACTAAATTCCTAATCCTAATAAGCGGTGCTAAAGCCTCTGAAACATCTCTTTTAGTAACCATGCTTACGTTAATTTTCTCAATAAAGTTAGTTACGGAAATAACTTCAACATTACGATAATCTTTCAAATTAGTGAACGCTCCTTCATTTCCCATAACTGCATAGTATATTGGTCGGTTTATAACTTGTTCTTTGGTAAGTACTTCTATGGTCTTGTCTGAGAATCTTCTTTGGCTGAAATATACTATATTCTCAGAATCATCTTTATATGCTAATAACACTTCTCCTGTATCTCCTAAACTTGTTTTAATATTTATAAACCTATTTAAATAATCTAAGTTTATTCTACCTACCAAGACCATCTCATGAAATGGAGTTGAAACAGTATATGAATATTTTTTTGTAGTTGGAGAGTAATACGCTTCATGAACATAAGTCTGGTTTTTAGCATTTACAAAATATATCTCATTTGATTCGTTTAAGCCGATGTTGGCTTCATCTGAAGAAGCAATTATTATTCCGTTGCTATCTATAGTAAATAATTCATAGAATGAGGTGTCTATTGCTACCATCTCTTTTAATTCTTCATTTGACAAACCACTTTGGGTAGCAATCAACTCTATTTTGTGTTCTTGTTCAGCGATAGAATTTACGATTGTATTATCAATACTCTGCGAGACTGCTTCTAGTTGATTAAAACTATTTATCTCAATCACTTGTTTTGCGCTAGCAAAATAAACAATTCCTATAAACAGTAAAGAAATTACAAATATAGTCAACGATACAGATATTATTTTGGTTTGTAGATCCATTTTATTTTTTTATTATCTATCTCTTTTATTATTTTAATTATTGTAATTATCTATTATTTCATCGTTTTTTCCAAGCAAAATAAGACTCAATCCAATCAATGTGAACAAAATTGCAGTATTGGCAGCCATAGAAGTAAATCCTTCCCAAGTGTAATATAATGCAGGTCTATCAACTATATAACCAACTACAGCAACCATGCCTAATATCATAACCGGGATTCCTATCCAGAGAAGCCCACGTTTTCTTTTATTATCCAATAAAAATATTAACTGTGATAAACCAATCAATATGAAACAAGCCATTGTGGGAATTGCAGGTACACCCAGACCTGCAGTTTTTACTGCGCCAGGCGCTTCTTTTACAAATAAATTTTCTATACTGGTGCTAATTCCAGTTAATACTGAAACAAAGAAAACCATCATCAATAATATCAGAGTGAATGAAACGACCACTGAAATGTATTCTAAATATTCATTCTCAATTTTAAGAGTAAATAGATAAATTAAAAAACCACAAGTAACAAAACTTAAAGCTGTTATAAATTTCATACTTACCCAAGTTGGAATGATGCTTTTTAAGACAGGCACATCGAAAATCCAGCCCAGCATAACAGTTATTCCTGCCATCATTACAATTATGGCAATAATCTTGCAGATTAAAGATGAATAATTTAGTCTTTTCTTACTCTTTATTTTATTATTCTGTCTATTAGTATTCAGTCTATTAGTATTCTGCCTATTAGTATTCTGTCTATTAGTTTTCTCTCTATTATTTTTACTTTTCATCTTATACCATCTTTTTTCTCTGCTTTTAGGAATAATATAATACGGTTTTTAAACTCTCTGTTTGTCTCTCTAGTTATAACTCCTAGTTTAGTAATTGAGTCAAGGTATTTAAACACATTTTCTTTAACTAAGCCTTGTTTTTTCAAATTTTCAAACTCTTTTTCACCTATAGGACCTAGCAGTTCTATGAACAATTTATGAAACAATTTTTCTATGTTTTCTTTATTAGAGAACAATACTCTGATTGGCTTCATTTCTCTGATGGGGACTAATGGAATTGTGAAATAAAAAGTAGTGCCTTTTCCTTCATGGCTTTCAAACCAAATCTTTCCGCCTTGAGATCCAACAATGCCACGGCAAATTGCGAGCCCTAAGCCAGTTCCACCATATTGGCGGTAAATGCTTTGCTCGGCTTGGGAGAAGGGCTCAAAGATTCTGGATTGTTGTTCTTGTTTAATCCCTACACCTGAATCCTTAACACTAAAAAAAATAAAATTATTTTCGCATCTTGCTGTTATTTCTATTTTGCCTTTGTTAGGTGTAAATTTTATAGCATTATTAAGCAAATTACGTAATACTTGCATTACTCTATCTGGATCTACTTCAAAATAAGGTAGTTTAGAAACATTAGCTATTATTTGTATTTTTTTCTCCGGCATAAATCCTTTCATCTCTTCTACTAGTTGTTTAATATAATCAGATAAATTTACTTTAATAAAATTAAACTTCAATCTAGCTGCTTCAATGCGGGAAATTTCTAAGAAATCAACTATAATCTTATCCAGCCTTTGTGTGTTGCGGTAAACAATATCTACTGCTTTCTTCTGCTTTTTATTCATATTTCCCAGATAACCCTCTTGAAGCATTTGCAGCTGAGCTTGCATAGGGGTCATAGGACTTCTCAGTTCGTGAGAAGTAATGGATAGGAATCTCGTTTTAGTAGAATCTATCTGTTTTCTTTCTTCATCTATCTTCTCTAGTTGTTCAATAGTTCTGTTAAACGAATCACCAAGTTCTTGAAACTCATCTTTAGTATTAATGTTAGCTCTAACTTTAAAGTTCCCTCTACCAATTTCTTGAGTTACATTATGCAATTGCTCTAATGGTTTTAACATCTTTTTTGAAATATAAATTACGAGTGTTATAAATAAGAACAATATAACTGATAATGTTAATCCTAAATGGTATATCATATCGTATACTGGGGCAAAGGCTATCTTGGTTGGAATATGTGTAATCAACATCCAATCATTACCTTTGAAATCTAAATATCCCGGTTCTTTTGCAAAAGTAACAATATTCTCTTCATTATTAATGTTGGTAATAAAATTACCTTGGTTAACATTTTTACTCTTTTCTGTAAGTATCTCCCATATCTCTATTTTATCTTTTAAGACTCCTTTTCTATCATGCGTGGAAAATAAAATTAATCCATTTTTATCAATCAAATCTATTTCTTCATTATTATTATTGTTATCATCATCTTCATTATTATCATCATTATCATTGTCATTATTATTTGTGTTATCATTATTTGTGTTATCATTATTATTATTTTCATCCCCACTCCATCTATTAATATGGCCAGAAATTAAAATATCATTCATTTTTGAGAGAGGCATTCTTGAAGCAACAAATCCATAGATCTCTTCGTTTTCATCTCTTACTGGCGCTGCAAAGTATATTATAGGTATATTCAACGAACTACTAATTTCGACTTCTGATCCTGCGCTAACTTTTCCTTGTAGAACCTCATCTATATAATTATCAGTACTTTTTTCTCCTATACTTAAGCCAGAGGTATCAGCTATTCTAGTTCTATTGTTATCAAAATAAGATAAAGAGGCATAAGTTTTATATATATTCCTAAACGTTAGAAGAATAGTGGTTCTTTCTTGTGATGTTGTTTCTCTAGTTATCATCTTTGGTAAATTAGAGATTACTTGGATATCTGCATATCTCTCAAACAGCATTTGATCTATTTTATTCATACTGCTTACTGTTTTATCTTCTAGTCTATTAGTTATTTCAGTCTCTAACGTAGCTCTGCTTTTAACATAAATGTAGTATGAGAAAGAAGCACCTATTGTCAGGTTTATTATTACTAACAACAATAGTAACTTAATGGAAAATTTCATAGTCTGGTAAGATTTTTTAATGGATTTTTATTATTTTATTTGTTCTATAAACTCAGGTGTAACAATTTTACCTAAATCTGGCTTCATACTTATTTGTCCTCTTTCTATATAAAAATTTGAGATATAACCTCCTGAAGTATAAAGATAACCTCCCGGAGCCATGGCTAGTAACATCTCTTCAATACTAGGCTGGTGTATTCCTTTGAGTCCTAAAGCCATCTCTTCTACAGTCATCTCTTCTTTTTCTGCCATAATTCTTATCGCCTCTTCAGGATTTTTATCTAGAAATTCTTTTGCTTCCATCATAGATTTAACTATGGCTTTAATTTCTTCAGGCCTTTCTTTAACGATATCGTTATTAAAAACTAAAACATCAGTGATTATTCCGGGAATATCTCCTGCTTTTCCTAATTGTTTGTAGCCTTTTGCTAAAGCAGCCGATTTTGTTGGTTCCCAAGTATGTCCAGCATCAATTCTACCAATATCTAATGCTTCTAATACTTGCTGAGCAGAGACACTCTCAAATTGAACTTCATTTTCACTCAAGCCTGCTTTTTCTAGAGAGGCTAGAACAAAAAGATGTGAAAAACTATTAATTCCATCTACTCCTATTTTTTTGCCTTTCAAATCTTTCAGAGAATTAAACTCTTTTTTCCCGATGATTACATCTCCTGAATCAGAATAGTCTGTGATATAAACAACTTTAGTCATTAAACCTTCCGCATAATTAAAAATGCTATCTGTAAACACATTAAATATCCCCTCAACATCTCTATGTTTATATTTTTTTGCAGAATCGGCATCAGCTATATCAAAAACTAATTCTACGCTAACATTATTTTTTTTAAAAAATCCTTTTTCCTGTGCAATAAATGCTGTAGCAAACCCAGGCCATTGATTAATGGCAATAGTGATATGTGTTTTTTCTACTTCAGTTTTTGATCCTGTGCATGCAGTAATAAAAACTGAAACAAATAATAGCACTAATATTAATGAGAACAACACTAAGTTGAGCTTTAAACCTCTTTTTTTCATACTGCGCCTCTTTTTTGACCTGAAGGCGGATAAACACGCCACCCGCACTAAGCAATTAAACCTACTTAACGTCTATTAACTAATCTTAATCATTTTAAACTAGATTCATTTTAAGACTTAATTAATCTTTCTTTTTCTCATTATCTCTTTTTTGTTTATTCAATCTCATTTCTTTAAGTTTATTAAGCAATTTCATATTTCTCTCATTATTCTGGATGTAATTTTTTTCATAGCTATGACTAGACTTAGCTAAATTTAACATTTTTTTTCTTTGATCACGCCATCCTAAAGTTGCCATATTGTTTCAATAAATTATTTAATCTATTTATTCTAGTTCCATTTTTATATCCATTTTGATAGTTTGGTGTTACACTACTTTTCGTATTTCTCAATTAACCATTTCCACAACGGTTTAACTATTATCGTTACTCCATTTTGCTTTATTTCTTGTTCTTGGTCAAAAGTCAGAATAATTCCCTTCTTGACTTTGAACTTTATTAAAGCTTCCAGAAGACCTTCAACCTCTCTATCGCGATTATCTTCACTTAAAGTGTAACATACTTGTATTGCTTCTGTCATCTTTGTTTTTTCTTTAATTATAAAATCACACTCTTTTTTCCCAGAGAAATAATAGATCTCCTGATTTCTTCTCTTCAATTCAATAAATACTAGGTTTTCTAACAATTTTCCTTTGTTTTCGGAGAACCCAAATCCTGCTTTAGTGATAAAACCATTATCAACACAATATGCCTTGCGGGGGCTTTGAACTTGTTTACGAAGAGAATAATCAAATCTATTGACAAAAAAGAAAAAGAATGACTTCTCAAAAGTGTCTAAAATTGATTTGGTGGTAAGTAAATTAGTTATTCCACTTGTTTCAGAAACAGATCTAATGCTTAATTCTTTGGAGATGTTAGCTAACAATAAATTGGAAATCTCTTTAATCGGTTTTTCTAAGCGATAACTGAACCTCTTAATAATGTCTCGGTAAACAATGTTTTCATATAACTCGGTTAGAATTCTATCATCATTATCTGTTACTGCTTTTGGTATACCTCCAAATTCTAAGTAACGAGAAAATGCTGCTCTTATCTTTGCTTGAACTTTTAAGTCCAGGGGGGCATTGGATATGTCAATAGTTTTGGCTTTTAAAAATTCTCTAAAACTAAACGGATAAAGACCGACGTTAATGCTCCTTCCGGTGAGTGTGGTAGAAATCTCTTTGCTTAACAACTTGGAATTAGAACCAGTAATTATAATGGGATATTTCTCTTTAATACGATCTATCCATTTCTCCCAATGATCTACTTCTTGGATCTCATCAATTAAGAGGAAGCAACCTTTCTTATAATTCTGTTCTTCTAAAAAATCAAGAATCTTTTGAAAGTCTTCTGGTGAAAAACTGATTAATCTCTCATCATTAAAATTAACATAAAGATACTCTTTTTCTTCTAATTTAAGTTCTTTGGTTAGAATTCGCAGAAGAGTGGATTTTCCTGCTCTTCTAACTCCAGTAACAATTATTGGTAACTTGAGTGGAAGAAAAGACAACAACCTAGCGGTCAGTTCTCGATTAACAAGTTTATGTGTATCATCATTAAAATCGTTCTGCTGCTCAAACAATAAGTTATATATTTTATCTCGCTCCATTTTAATGTTATTAAAGTGGACTTATATTTAAATCTTTGGTGGTGATACAATTGATGTGACATTTCTCACACAAAGTGATACAAATATTGTAACAGTCGGTTTAGTATATATCTATCCATACCTTACTGATCTACTGGTATTACAATGGATTTAATTTGAAAACAAACTCTTCTATTCCTCTACTTCTTCTCTAAATCAATTACTTTATCTACAAACATGCCTGACTCTTTAATCAGTGTATCTTGTTCTTTCACTGATAATGCATAAAATACTGCTTTAACTTTAGACTCTTTAATTTTATTGACTAAAGAAGATAAGAACTTTGCAACTGGAGCTCTACTCTCATAGACAAGTAGATTAGTTAATGAATCAAAAATAAGGTAATTAAAATTATGCTTGACAAATTTAGTAATTACTAGGGAAAGCTCTGTCAAAGCTCCTGGAGAAGAAACATAATAAACTCCATTATCCTGGTCTGGAACTTTCTTGATAGTTTTAGAAATAGCATCAATAAAAACAATATTTTCAGTTTTAATCATATTTTTTTTGAAAAGCTCTATTAAAGCACCTGATGTTTTATTTAAAGTAACATAACAAATCGACTTTCCAGAAAGTTCTTTTACTATTTTAACGATATCATCATTATATTCAATACTTGGCATTACTAAAAGAATCGTTTGACTGTTATCTAACTCTTTTTTAATATTTTTAATGGAATATTTCATCTTTCTATATCTTCTTGTATTTATTCTCTGGCATTTATTCTCTGGCTACATTATCAGCAATTATATGCTTCTATTTACTTTCAACTATCTTAACTTCCAACTATTTTCTTTACCTTTTTTAGTAATTCATTTATGTCAAATGGTTTTTGGATAAAATCAACAATATTCCCTACATTTAAGAGATCTTCTTTCTCAGCTTCAGAAGTACGTACTACACTCAAATAAGCTATCTTAATTGATTTAGGTAGTTTAGGAATAATTTCTCTTACGGGAGTTCCTGGCATCATGATATCCATTAGTATCAAATCGGGCTTATCTCCAGCTTTAATTTTATTTAAGCAATCTTCAGCATTAACCGCCGTAAGAACTTTATATCCATTTTTTAAGAGAATTGTTTTAACTGTAGTAACATTATCTGGCTCGTCATCAACTATCATAATATTTTTTTGAGAAGTATTTTTTTTAATATCTTTTTTCGAATCTTTTTTCGAAATTATTACTTTATTTTTACTTGATAATTTTGTAATTTTTGTCATTTTATTTCAATAACCCCCTAACTTTTGTAACTAGTGTTTTAGGAGAATAAGGTTTCTGGATGAAACCATCAACCCCTGCTAATTCAACCTCTTTTTTTGGAACAATAGTTAAATAGGCAATTTTACTATCTAATTTTTCTCTCAACAAGCGTAATAAGTCATAACCAGATAGTGTGGGCATAATAATATCCAGTAGAATCAGATCAAACTTGCTTTGTTTTAGCACATCTAGGGCTTTGGCTCCATTTTTAGCAGTTTCTACAATACAACCTTCTGCTTCTAAAATCTTTTTGGCTGCCTCTAACATATCTTCTTCATCATCTATAATTAATATTCTCTTTAGTTTTTTAAACATGTTTTTTTATTTTATCTTCTTTTTTAATCTTCTTGTTTTTTGTAAATTATAATTATTTTATTATTTTATTCTCCAGTTCCACCAAACACTTCTTGTTCAGGATAGACTGTAATACCATTATCACTAATTTGCATTGCTACTATTTTTTTCTGGTGTTTTTCTCCCCGCATTTTTAAAACTTCAATAGCATTTTCTCTTATATTTCCCCGTTTGATATTATAAAATACAATCACACCATCAGCTAGGAACTCTTCTACTCCAGTTGTAGAAAATATTTCAGGAATTTGTTTAGTCTCTGTAATCAGAAATGCTGTCGCTCCTAATTTTTCAAAGAAATGGAATAACTGTTCAATATAGATACGATAAGAATCATCCTTGCCGGTAAAAGCAGAAGCAATAGCTGTTAAGGAGTCTAAAACGATAATATCTGGTTTAAAATCTTTAGGAATTATTATCGGTTGGACATCAATTAATAGTTCACCTTTTTCTTTAGCTAAAAGAGCTTCAACACTGCGTGTCACTTCAAAAGGCGAGTAGCGTTTTACTTTCAATTTCCCTGAACTTATCATTCTACTAGCATCCCAGCCAAAGCTTTTCATGTGTCCAACTAAACGTTCTTCTGATTCTTCAAAGCTCATATAAAAACATTTTTTGCCTTTAATAGCATTGTTATATATGGTTTGTAAACAAAAAATAGTTTTTCCAGAACCTGCTCCTCCTGCGACAATGACTACATTACCTCGAGGAATACCATTCTCATAAAGATTGTCAAATCCAGGCACTCCTGTTTTTAGGTAGGCCTTATCTGATTTTTCTTCCTGCAGTTTTACTTCTTTAGTTTTAATTGCTTGCTCAGCTAATGATTCTACGCTTGATTCTACGCCTTCAAGCACTACTTTACTTCCACCTTTTTCTGAATGCAATTCTTTTTCAATCTCTGCTTTGATTGAACTCATATCAATTTGATCATTTGATTTTAGAAGCTTATTCTTTTCAACTTTAGACCTTAAAATTATTTTAGACGGTAATCTGATTTTAGAGGGTGAGCTTGCTTTAGATAGTAAATGCTTAGACTGTGACCTTGTAGGCAGTAATTTTTTATTCTTAGTGCCAACTTCTTCAACAACTTTATTTTTTTGCTCTTCTATTTTAGGTCTTTTAACATTATTATTTTCTTTAATGGTTGGCACCAGCTTATTTGACACTAGAACTTTTGACTTTTTCACTAATTTAACCTTTACTTTCTCAAAAATTTTACGCTGGTCTTTAATTCCATCAATTATTAATTTCTTTCTGGCAGTACTTACAGTGTCAATATACTTTTTTTTCTCCTTGCTAAGTTTTTGGAGCATTTCTGCTCTTCTGCGTTCCGCTTCGTTTAATAATCCCATAGTAATTGCCTTTATAATTTGCTATTTATTCTGCGACTTCTTTATTATCTAAATCTTCTTTAACTTTCTTTAATCTTATTAATATACCTTTTTTTTGTTAATTTTAAATAGTAACTAATTTTTTAATCACTTTACCCCATACTTATTCATTATTTTTTTATAAGTGGTAAATTCTTTAGACTTAGCAAAATCATCTATTTCTTCTGCAGGAAGTTTTCCTAATAATTCATCAATTGTTTTTAGGGCTGGTTTCATTTCTTGTGCACTTCTAACCGGTACCGTTTTAATTAGTTTGATTATATTTAATTTAACTTTGCCCTTACGTAGTTTATTATTTAATATCAAATGCAGTTGTTTTATCTCTTCTTTTAATATCTTGATCTCATTAATGCTGTGTAATTTTCTTTTAACAATATCATTTAAAGCAAGTAAATCTTTATCGTGCCTATTTAGTCTCTCTTCCATCACTTTTTTCTTATCTTGTGCTGAAGATATTCTAGAACTAAGAGAACTGCTCTTTTCATTTAATTCTTTCATTCTAGCCTGGACTTCTCTAATTGCAAGATTACTTGAAGCAGTTTTTGAATTGATTAAACCAATTTTATTTTGCAGCAGTGTTTTTTCTTCTTCAAATTCATTTTTTTTACTGATTATTTTTTCTTTTAATACCATCTCTTCTTTTTGTAATCTTATTTTAAGTTCTTGCAACTCCTCTTCTTCAGTTTTAATATCTTGATTTAACTGTTTTAACTTTCTATCCATACCCTCTCTAATGGTCCTCAAACGATCTTCTTTTAATTGACTAAAATCTACTGCTGCTCTTTTTCTAAATTCTTGCAGTTTTGCTTCTTGGGCTGTTATTTCCTCTTCAATCATTCGTTCTTTATTTTTACTTTCATTATGTAGGATTACACTTTTCTTTCTTTCGTCTTCAATAACTTTAGCTAATGACTCTAACTTTTTCTTTCCTTCTAATTCTAATTTAGACTTGAATTGTTCTATAGTCTGAACTAATTGTTCGGAAAAACTTATTTTTTGCTTTTCTACGGCAGTATTTAACTGATTTTCACTATGCCTTAGTTTACTTATATTTTGTGTTTCAGTATTTATTTTTTCTTTAATTTGCTGCAGTAATATTTCTTCTTCTGCTAAAGCTTGCTGCAGTAATTTTCTTTTGCTTAATGCTTGGCGTTGCCGTGAAAGTGCATTGCTTTGTATGTGTAATTGCTGAGAATATTTTTCTGCTTTAGCACTCAATTCATTTACAAGCTTCTTTGTATTTTTCTGAGCGGTTAGGCTTGTTTTATAATCTTCCTCTTTTGATAACAATAATTGATTAAACTCTTCTGCTTTTTTTTGCAATGATGCTTTCTTGGCTAAAACTTGTTTTTGTTCAGTCTCACTAATTTCTTCTATCTGGCCTTTATTTTTTTCTAGTTCCTGGTTATGTTTTTTAATCTCTTTATTTATCTTAGTCAATAACTGTGTGGACTGTTTTTGTTCTTTAGATGCTCTTTCTTGCATTTTGAGAATGTTATTCTTCTTAGTTAGAAAAATATTTTTATGATTTTCTAAAAGTCTATTTATGGCCTCTACTTCATGTTTTTTATTAATGATATTTATATCTAAATTATTTAATTCTAATTTTATCTTTTTTTGCTCTTTTTTGAAAGAATCGAGAACCTCAGGTGATTCTACCGACATTCTTTTTACTGTATTTATTAAAACATCCATTTTTTTTAACTTTCCTTCGCTTATTTGTACCTCTTTTTGGCGCAGGTTAATCTCATTAAGCAGCATTCTGGTCTTTTCTTGGCTGCTCTTTTCACGTAAAAATAGCTGTTGTTCTAATTCTTGTAATTCTGCGGTTAATTTATTGAGTGAAGCTCTATTTTTTTCAAAATCTCTTTGTGCTTCTTCTTTTTGAAATTGAATCTCTTTTAATTCTTTGTCTAAAGAAGTGTTTTGTTTCAGTAATTGATGGTGTTGTTTATCATATACGGCTTTTATATTGGCAATGTTTTCTTCTTCTCTGTTAAAATTTCGCTGCTGCCATAATTTTTGGCCGTATATCTGTTTTTTCTCTAAATCAATAATTTTACTTAAAGAATGCTCCTTATCTTTCTCCCTTTCTATCTGCTGCTTTAGATATTCTAGACGTTTCTTTTGTCCTTCTAATATTCGGACTAATTCTTGTTCTTCATGACTCAAATTAGACAGTTCAGCTAATTTTTGTTGATTGTTAAGGTATTGGTCGTTAATCCTCTTTTTTTCTGTTTGAAGATTAACAATTTTTAACTCCATATTTTTTAAGCTATTTTTAATTGATATTTCTTTCTTTTTGATTACTTCCTCTAACTTATTTTCTGTTTCTTGAAAATACCCCAATCGTAATCTCCATTCTTTAATAAGTTCTGCAAAAATTGGATCATTGAAGTTAAAGTCTTTCTTAGCCAAGTGCTCTTCTAATTTTTGAAAATGTTCTTGAACAACACCCTGTATCTCTTTAATTTTCTTTATATTTAATCTCAATGCTTGGCTTCTTAGGTCTGCTTCTGAAGTGATTTTTCTTTTTTTATTAGTCAATCCTTCTAATTCTCCTTCAATAATTGATACTTTTTTTTCTTGATCTAGTTTATCTTTTTTCAAACTACCATCTATTGATTTTTCCTGCAATTTAATTAATCTTTGAATGTTTTCTTTTTCTTTAACAATACCATTTATGTGGGCATTGTGCTTTTCTTTCTCTTTTAATAATATTTTTGTCTCATTGTTTTTCTGATTCAGCAGCTGTTGTAATTTATCTTCTAAATCATTAATTAATTTATTTTGTTTACTATATTGCATTGTCCTTTCTAATTTTAATGCAGAAAGAGTTTGCTGGCTATGTCTGAAGATATCTTCTTTTCTTTTTAACTTTGACTTTATTTTAATCAATTCTTCTTTTAAAAAAAGTAGTTTTCTCTCTAATTCTTTTCTAACTTGAGGCAAATTATTCTTAGAATTTTTTTTCTCTTCTTCTGTAATGATGCTCTTAATATTTTTTTCTTTTTTAGTCAACAACTCTATGTTGGCTTGTTCTTGTTTTATTCCTCTTTCTAAAGTGTCGAAGAGTAAACTATTAGTCTTAGCATATGAATTACTTGAACTATTTTCTACCATCTTTTTTTCCAGTCCAGATATAATCTTAATTTTATCTTCTGGTTACATCTTTTTTATTTACCTAATATGAGTTTACTTTATATGATTAAAGTACTATGCTATCACTAAATGCTTATAATCTTGTTTTTTTCTTTTTAGTTTAGACTTTATTTTACTCTGGACTTTATCTTTATTAAAATTCTAAGCTTTAAAAAGGTATCTATCGTCAAGGTGGTTTGGCTCTGTATCTGAGGGCTGTCACTTACTTTTTCCTTTTTCTACTCCTTTTTCCATCTCTCTTAGCCACATCAAGCCAATCTTAATCATAATCTTGTTAAAGCGGTCAGAAACTTTATATGTTTTCTTGAAAAGATCGTAATCAATCAAGCCCATTCCGCGCATGGGGGTTAATATGCGGTCATAAAACTGTCTTTTATTGTAAGATAGATATTCATCTTTACGAAACGGAGCGCGTCCTGTTTCTTTAATAAAAATCTTCCCCTCATGTAAGTTATTAGCAAACAAGCCCATTTCTGTCTTGCCAATTTCTCCACTATTCTTCCACATATATGATAAAAGTAATTTAGCAACCACCTCTTGTTGTTCTGTGGCAAAGATTACTTTATAGATATCTTCCGGTAGATTGAACTGATCAAAGAGTATAACCATTTTGTGGATAATGCTATATTAGTATATAAACATTATGAGAAATAATAAGCTGAATATCGACGAAAAAGAACATACCATAAACAAACCACTGAAGTCTTTGATTATGGAGAGTATCTCCAAATGAACAAAGTAGAAACTGCATTTAGCATTCTAAACAGAAAATTTGGATTTAGCATTAGATCAAAAGATGTTATAACTCAAAAAGTAGAAGCAATGAGTAGAATTATAGCTTACAATATTGACAGAATGCTAGAAGCGGGAAAAGAAGTAATTTTGATATTCATCAAAATTACAATAGTTTCATATAATCCTTTGAAAAAGAAATGTTTTTAAGTGACAATATTTTTACTCTATTCGAAGAGGCATGGAAGAACAATCAACACTAATACTATCGGAAGCAATTAAGATTGAAATAATTGATGCAAACCATAATGTAAGCTTATTCCAATCTTATGAAAAAGAACTAGTTGACTTTTTGAGCGAAGACGCATTAGAAAACCAAAAACAAAGATTATCAGTTACATTCTTATGGTTTTATGAAGAGAAACTTGTATCTTATATTACTTTGCTTAGTGATAAAATTAATCTAGAAGGTGATTTAAAAGATTTTTTTAAAGAGAAAGGCATTCATTATAAATCATTGCCTTCTTTGAAGGTCGGAAGGCTTTGTGTTAATGATAAATATCTACGAAGAGGTTTAGGAAAATTAATGATATTATCAGCAATTCAAATAGCTAATGGTATTAACAAAAACAAAGCTGGTTGCAGGTTCATCACTTTAGATGCTAAGAGAAATCCCGATAAAAAACTTGATTCTATTCATTTTTATAAAAAGATGGGATTTAAAACGTTGAAAGAAAGAGTCAAAGGAACAACACCGATGTATCTTGATTTAAAGCTTATTGAGGAAAATTAAATCTAGTTCTAGTTGCTTCGTGCAACAACTCAATTCTTGCTTTAGAAGGATTTCTTTGCTCTTCTATTACTTCCTTCATAAATCTTCGTGCTTCTTCTCCTCTTAAAGTAGGGGTTGCTCTTATTGGTTTTGCCATATTGTTCAGAGAATAATGTTTATATATAAAATTAACTGGTGGTTTTGAGAAATATTAACTTATTCAGGTCTAACCTATTCAGAATTATTTTAACAATGTCATCCATAACAGTAACCTTAAAATACCCTTATATCTTCTTTCTGTAAATCATCATCTAAAAAGAGGTTAATATGACTATTTATGAGCTATTTAAGAAGCATAAGCACCGCCAACGTATAGTAGATATAACTCGTGTTTTCTTTGAAGAAGAATTTGGCTACTTAGTAACACAGACAAAACTACATCGTCATTTGCCATTTCAAAAGAAAATTAAAGCTTACGTTGCCAAAGAAAAATTAACTAACCCGGAAGTGCGCCTGCGTCGTGTTTTTGAACGACTTGGACCAACATTCTTAAAATTTGGCCAGCTTCTCTCACTGCGTCCAGACTTAGTGCCCCCAGAATATATTACTGAATTTGAAAAAATGCAGGATCATGTTCCACCTATTTCTTTTAAAGAAGTAAAAAGGATCATTGAAGAAGAACTAAAAAAACCACTTGATAAAGTTTTTTCTTCATTTGAAACAACTCCTTTGGCTTCTGCTTCTATTGGTCAGGTTCATAAAGCCAAAATTGGCAATCAATTTGTCGCCGTAAAAGTTCAGCGTCCAGGCATAAAAGAAATAATCGAAGAAGATATCGAACTGATGTATCTTATCGCTGAACTAGTCGAGAAAGAAGTGCCAAAACTGCGTGATTATCGTTTAAAGACTATTATCCATGAATTTGAAAAATGGACGCTAAAAGAACTTAATTTCAACATTGAAGCTTATTACGCTAAAAAGATAGCCAAAAATTTTCAAAACAGCCGCATCCTAAAAGTTCCAAAAATTTATGATGAATATACTACTAATAAAGTTTTGGTTATGGAATTTATAGAGGGCATACCTCTACACAACATTGAAAAGATTAAGAAAGCCAAAATCAATTTGCACAAAGTAATCCATAATGGTTATTATGTTATTCTCAAACAGGTCTTTGTCGATGGCTTTTTTCATGCTGATCCTCATCCAGGGAATATATTAGTGCTTAAAGACGGCAAGATAGGATTGATTGATTTTGGAATCTTAGGGCATTTCGATAAAAAACTAAAAAAGTACGCTTTAGACATCTTCAATACTTTTATCCATAATGATCCTGATAAAGCTGTAGATGTGCTGTTGCAGATGAACCCAACTTCTGATGTTGATAAAGATGAATTGCGTCAAGATGTTCGTGATATTTTTGAACAGCTCAGTACAACTTCTATTGAAGATTTAGAAATAGGCCCTTTAATCAGAGAAACTTTAGCTGCGGCTAATAAGCATCATATGGAAATACCTGCTGATTTTGTTTTATACGGCAAGACTGTAAGTATCATTGAAGGCATTGCCTTGCGTTACATGCCTAATTTCAACTTTTTTAATGAAACCAAGACTATATTAAAAGAATTAATTGACTATAAATTCTTGGCTAATGAATTTGTCGACCGTACTAAAGACAAAGTTTCCGACATTACTGAGCTAGTTAGTACTTTTCCAGAAACGGCTAAAGAAATATTAGATAAGATGCGCCGCTTCAAATTTGATATCGATATTGAAGATAAAGATGTACGTCAATTATCACAGGAATTAGAGCGTTCATCGGGAAACATTGCTATGGGTATGATTATTGCTGCCCTTATTATCGGCTCTTCTTTGATAATGCAGGCTGCCGGTTCACGTTGGCTTTATTATGGTGGTTTTGTATTATCTGGACTACTTGGCATGTGGCTGATACATCGCACTCTTTTGGTAAGGATATATGGGGAATGATAAATTTATATAAAATAAAGATATTGTAGGTAAACTTAAACTCAAAATTTACTAAAATTAATTAATTTGAGGTGAATAGAAAATGAAAAAAGAGGAATTGTTAAGAAAAAGTCTTTTGCTGGGTGTTGGAGTTGCTAGTTTTGCCCAAGATAAAGCAGGAAAAACAGTTCAAGAGCTGTTAAAGAAAGGTCATATCAGTCGTGCTGAAGGCCAAAAGCTTGTTCGTAAAGTTGTTGCTGAAGCGCAAACATCAGGTAAAAGGATCGCTGGTGTAATGCAGAGTGAATTAAACCGTGTACTAAAAATGAGCGGCGCTTCTTCACCGGCAAAGAAAGCTAAGAAAAAGAAGAGATAGGATTTTTTTTGATTTTTTTTTAAAATATGCTTTTTCCACCAGTGTTTCACTGGTGGTGGTCGGTTTTCTTTGACATCTTTATTTTTTTTATAGTTTAATCTAATTAATATGATCAAATTTTTTATACTGATTATAATACTCCTACTTTTTCTAATTAGTTGTACTTCTGAACAACCTTCTCCAGATCAATTTCCAACAGTTGAAGTAACTCCAGAAACTTCAGAAAATGTTCTTTCTAATTCAGAAAGATGTAATCAAAACCAATTTAAAATGGCTTTTATCTTAGTTGCTCAAAATACCAGGGAGATTACTTCAGAAAAAGTCCAAAGATTACAGGAAATAAAAGATATTTATCCTGCAATATTCAGCACTGCTACACTACAATTAGCTAGTATAGACACTTCTTATCCGATAACTATATTTACTTTAGATCAACTTTCCGATAATTCTTTAGAGACAATAGCTAAGACATTTTATGGGTCTAATCCTGATCAGTTTGATTTTATCTCAATCTTTCCCGCAACAGCGGAATTTAGTAATTTACCTACCTCCTATTCTCCAGTACAGAGTTTTGTACAAGGAATTGGTACTATTCCGCTGAACAGAGATAGTAGTTTTTTTGGAAGCAAAGGACAATTATTAGGAATAGGATATTATCGAGATTATCTTAATGAAATGAATTTGGTCTCAGCTGAATCTTCAGCCAAAAAAATACTTCATGAGACTGGACATCAATGGTGTTGTTATGCGGGTGCTTCTTTAGGAATTCTAGACCATGATCTCCCTATTCACTTTTATACGAGATTGGATTCTCATTTTGATAATGGTGCCTATATTGGCTCTTGGCATTGGATTTCAAATGGTGATGGGACCTATAGGACTAATTTTAAAGAAGTAAGCCCTGATAAATTTCACCCTTTTGCTTTATATTTTATGGGTTTGTATACTAAAGAAAATTATAACTTTGATCAAAAATTCCAATTATTTGATGCCACTGATAATCAAAGAGCAGTTCCTTCTAAAGAAATAAGTATAAATGATATTATAGCCGTTGAAGGAGAAAGAACTTGTCTTAAGAATGTACCAAGCAGTGTCTCCATTGTGCCAACAGTAGCTGATACGATTACTTCTTAGAAATTTACTTTAGTAGTAGAGAAATAAATAGATTTAATATTGATTATCTTAAAATCCACAGAATTTTCCACCGGTCTCGGACCGGTGGCGAAAAATGCCACCAGTCACGGGGAAAATTCTGGGAGTCCAAAGGAAAGCGGCCGAGCGAAGCGAGCATGCCACTTTCCTTTTTGACAATATTGGAGATTACGAAGGCATAGAAATGTTTAATAAGAACAACAATTTCATCTTTCATTAAATGAGATTTAAAGCTTGGTGGAAATCAAAGCCCTATTGGTTGAGAGGTGGAATTCTAAGTTTAATTCTAGTATTATTTTTATACGCTAAAAATACCACCACTCTACTGAGTGGTGGTTTACTTCGTA